>Ga0268298_10000410_pt1 | contig 55141 bp, 42 predicted proteins | sample WWTPWeurt_MetaG_FD_194462 | JGI IMG/M metagenome (GOLD analysis project Ga0268298, IMG submission 194462) | Activated sludge microbial communities from WWTP in Nijmegen, Gelderland, Netherland - WWTP Weurt | ecosystem: Engineered > WWTP > Aerobic digester > Activated sludge | place... | reverse complement strand
CGCCGGCGATGAAGCCGACGATGGGCTTCTTCATGTTGGCCTTGCACCACTGGGCGGCTTCGGCTTCATCGGGACCGCCGATTTCGCCGATCATGATGACGGCGTCGGTGTCCGGATCGTCGTTGAAGGCCTTCATCACATCGATGTGCTTAAGCCCGTTGATGGGGTCGCCACCGATACCGACGGCGGAGGACTGGCCGAGGCCCAGTTCGGTGAGCTGACCGACGGCTTCGTAGGTCAACGTGCCGGAGCGGGAAACCACGCCGATGCGGCCCTTCTTGTGGATGTGGCCGGGCATGATGCCGATCTTCACTTCGTCCGGGGTGATGAGGCCGGGGCAGTTGGGGCCGAGCAGCAGGGTCTTCTTGCCGCCGGCAGCTTCCTTGGCCTTCATCTTGTTGCGCACGATGAGCATGTCGCGGACGGGAATGCCTTCGGTGATGCAGATGGCCAGGTCCAGGTCGGCCTCGACGGCTTCCCAGATGGCGTCGGCGGCACCAGCGGGCGGCACGTAGATGACGGAGACGGTGGCGCCGGTCTGCTTGGCGGCTTCCTTGACGGAACCGAAGATGGGGATGTTGAAGATGCTCTCGCCCGCCTTCTTGGGGTTAACACCGGCAACGAAGCAGTTCTTGCCGTTGGCGTATTCCTGGCACTTTTCCGTGTGGAACTGGCCGGTCTTGCCGGTGATGCCCTGGGTGATGATCTTGGTGTCTTTGTTGATGAGGATGGACATTCGGGGCTCCTTACTTGACCGCGGCGACGATCTTGGTGGCGGCTTCGGCCATGGAATCGGCGGAGATGATGGGCAGGCCGGATTCGGCCAGGATCTTCTTGCCCAGATCCTCGTTGGTGCCCTTCATGCGGACGACCAGCGGCACGGACAGGTGGGTTTCCTTGGCTGCGGCGACGACGCCGGTGGCGATGGTGTCGCAGCGCATGATGCCGCCGAAGATGTTCACCAGGATGCCCTTGACCTTGGGGTTCTTGAGCATGATCTTGAAGGCTTCGGTAACCTTCTCGGTGGTGGCACCGCCGCCCACGTCGAGGAAGTTGGCCGGCTCGGCGCCGAACAACTTGATGGTGTCCATGGTGGCCATGGCCAGACCGGCGCCATTCACCAGGCAGCCGATGTTGCCGTCCAGGGAGATGTAGGCGAGGTCGAACTTCGAGGCCTCGATTTCGTCGGCGTCTTCTTCGTCCAGGTCGCGCATGGCGACGATTTCCGGCTGCCGATAGAGGGCATTGGAATCGAAGTTGAACTTGGCGTCCAGAGCCTTGACGGTGCCGTCGCCTTCGTGGATCAGCGGATTGATTTCGGCGAGAGACGCGTCGGTCTCCATGTAGCAGGTGTAGAGCTTCTTGAAAGTATCGCAGGCCTGCGCAACGGAGCCTTCCGGCATCTGGATGCCCTTGGCCAGGGTCAGGGCCTGCTCGTCGGTGAGGCCGGTGAGCGGGTCGATGAAGACCTTGATGATCTTTTCCGGAGTCTTGTGGGCCACCTCTTCGATGTCCATACCGCCTTCGTAGGAGGCCATCATGACCACCTTCTGGGAAGCGCGGTCGGTCAGCGCGGCCACGTAGTATTCATGCTTGATGTCGGCACCTTCCTCGATCAGGAGGTGGCGCACCTTCTGGCCTTCCGGACCGGTCTGGTGGGTCTTGAGTTGCATACCCAGAATCTGGCCCGCATATTCGCGCACTTGTTCGAGGGACTTGGCCACCTTGACGCCACCGCCTTTGCCGCGGCCACCAGCGTGAATCTGGGCCTTGACTACCCAAATATTGCCTCCCAGGGATTCGGCCGCCTTGACCGCGTCATCCACCGTCGTGCAGTGAATGCCGCGCGGAACGGTCACGCCGAATTTTTTCAGGATTTGCTTGCCCTGATATTCGTGAATTTTCATGCGCTTTCCTTGCTTGAGTTGAGTTGCGAGCGAAGGGCGGCAGTGCCGGGTTGGCCGGATTCCGCCCGGTTAGAGCGTCGAAAGGCTAAAGATACTAGCACAAGCTTTCATGAAGCTTGCAGCCTGAATTCATAATTATCCCCCTCTGGGAGCGAACAGAATGCGATGCAGCAAGGGCTCGAGGCACAAAATCGCCCCCACCAGACCGCCCACCGCCGCAAGCCAAAATCCCGCGACTCCCAAAGGCGGATCTCCTCGGTACGCCAGCCAGGCTCCGCCACCGAGACCGAGACCCCAGAAGCAGCCGATCTGGACCACCATAGGCAGAAAAGTGACCCGACAGGCCCGCAATGCATGGCTGGAGACCGTCTGTAGAGCGTCGAAGAACTGGTAACAGACAATGTAGGGAATCAGCGCCAAGGCGACCCGTCGGACAGCCAAGCTGTCGGTATAGGCGGCGACCACCGGGTCGGCAAAGAACCAAAGACTCGCAGCGGCCAACACGGCAAGCCCGGCACCTAGGGATAGTCCTGCGAGAACGGCGACGCGGGCGGCCGGCAGGTCCCTGGCCCCCATGGCCTGACCGACGGCTGCCAGGGTAGCGAGGGAAATGGAGAGCGGGAGCATGTAACAGAGGGTCGCCAGATTGGCGACGATGCGGTGTCCGGCCACGATCTCGGCCCCCAGCGGCGCGATGAACAGCGCGATGAGGGTGAATGCCGTAATCTCCACCAGATTGGAGAACCCCATGGGCAAGCCGAGGCGCAGCAATTCGCGCCAGCGGGCCCAGTCCGGCCCCCGCCAAACGCGCAGGGGTCGATAGCGCTGCCCCAGGGGTCCGAAATGGAGATAGGCCATCCCTGCCGCGCAGGCACTCCAGCCGATAGTGATATTGGACACTGCACAACCCACCACGCCGAGCGGGCGGCCGAGCCAATCCTGGAGCGCGAATCCCCACGCCAGCACGGCATGCAGCGCCAAACTGACCAAGCCGATGACCATCAACACCCGCGGTCTTCCGAGGGCGTTGCAGAACCCGTAAAAGGTCCGATAGCAGAGCGCAGCCGGCAAGCCCCATGCCAGCAATCCCAGGTAAGCCCGGACCCGCATTTCGATCTCCGGGTCCATGGTCACCAGGCCCAGCAGCGGATCAGGCATGGTGAGAAAGGCGATCCCGGGCACACTCAGCACCAGGGCGATCCAGAAACCCTGCTGCAGGACGCCGGCGATCTCATCGTCCCTACGGGCGCCGCGGAGGTGGGCAACCACCGGTGCCACCGCCTGAAGGATTCCGGCCAGAGCAAAGATCACCGACACGTGGAGTCCGCCACCGATGGCCACGGCGGCGAGGTCGGCCGCACCGGCGTGGCCCAGGACGGCGGTGTCGACCAGCATCATGCCGATGGACGACAGTTGCGCCACCAAAATGGGCGAAGCATGGGCCAAGAGCCCGCGGGCGACGGCAGGCCATGCCGGGGATGGGGAACGCTGGCCTGGGCTCACGCCGTTTCTTCTCCGGAACGCGGACTTAGCCAGGCGGGAACCCGGAATGCCAGACGCGAATCTCGCCGGGGAACCGTGGAACAATTCACTACCAGTCTAAGACGAAAGTGATAGATTGCCCGGAATGAGGGTAAGGGGGCATCGATGAAGCCTAACATGTTTCGACTCGGGGTCTTCGCCACCCTGTGGCTGGTCGGCGAGGCCAGCGCAGCGGGTTTCGGCGAGATTTCACTGTTGTCGCGCATCGGCGAACCGCTGCGGGCCGAAATCGCCATTGTGGGCGAAGACCCGGAAATCGGAACCGCCTGTTTTCGCCTTGCCCCAATCAAGAATTCCGATCTCCCGGTGATCACCGCGGCGCGGCCCCGTCTGGTGCGCGTTGGGGAAGGCTATCGATTGATTCTGGTCGGCCACAAGCCGGTTTTCGACCCGGCCTTCGTCATCGCCCTGCGGGCCGATTGTGGAGTCGAGCTCCAACGGGACTACGTCCTGATGCCCGCTGCGCCACGGGCTTCCGACGATGAGACCGAGCAGCCGATCCGCCCCCCCACGATTCCCCGGGAAGGCACTCGCCGCAGCGTCGCGGTTTATGACGGCGACACCCTCGAAACCATTGCCGAATCCCTCGCTGCGGGCAACCCGTCGCGCCAGAAACGACTCCTCGCCGGTCTGCGCCGGGCCAATCCTGAACTGGAAAGCGATACCCCCCTGGAGCCAGGCACTCGCGTACGACTGCCGGAGCGGCCGCGGCGACCTGCGACTCCAAGCCCACAGCCAACCCGAACCGAAACCGCCCAGCCGCCACCGGCTCCTCGGCAGCCCGCTCCCTCCCCATCTTCCGCCCCACCGCAAGCCGCCGGCGATCGACTGGTCCTCGGAGCCCCGCCGGAGGAGTTCAGACCCGGCGAGAAACCAGGCAGCCTCAAGGCTGTCCTGCCTGAGGTTGAGGCGCGAATCCTCAAAATGGAGACCACGCTGGGTCTCCTCAATCAGCAGGTGGACAAGCTGAACCAGGCGGTGAATCTGGCGACCGAGGCCCTGGCCCTGCAGCAGCAGCTTCAGATGGCCCAGGCATTGCAAAACCCGCCGCCGACCCCGGCACCCGCCATACCGCTTCCCGCGCAAGCGACGCCGCTTCCCCAGTCGCGCACCGACCAGTGGGTCGAGTTGCTGCTCAGCGCGCTCGTCGGAGGAATTCTGGCCTCCTACGGTGCCCATTTCCTCTCGCGCCGACGCCAGCGCGAGACCGACGAACTTCCCCGGCCCATCCCCCGCGAGCCGGCAAAGGCCCCGCACCTGCCGTCGGCATTCGATACGGTATCGGCGCCCCCCGTAGCCCCTCCGGTTCCCTTCCCCCGTGCAGAACCGTCGGCTTCGCCCTCCCGTCCGCTGGAATCCGTCGATCTGGAGCTGGACGACGCACCCCGTGCCCAGGACCTAGACCTGGCCATTTCCACGCCGCCGCCGGTCTCCGATATGGTGGTGGACGAAAGCGAATCCGCCCTGCAACTCGCCGAAATCATGCTTTCCTTCGGCCGTTTGCGAGGTGCCGCAGACAGCCTCGCGACGTTCATCGAGCACCGGGCGCCGGACCGCATCGAGCCTTGGTTGATGCTGATCAATCTCTACCGCCGCGGCGACATGCAGGACGAGTACGAATCCTTGCGCGCACGCCTGAAAGCCCGGTTCAATTTCCGGGTTCCCGAATGGCAGCTTTCAGAAACGCCGATTTCCGGGCTCAAATCGCTCGAAGACTACGCCCATATCGTCCGACGCCTTGGCCAGACCTGGGGAACCCAGTCGTGCCTGGATTATCTGACCGGTCTGGTCAAAGACGACCGCCAGGGACAGCGAGCCGGATTTCCGCTTGAAGTGGTCGAAGAAATCGCCCTGCTCATGCGCTTGCTCGAAGACGGCTACGGTTGCCTGCGCCGGGATGCCCAGAGCCTGCCCCAGGCGGCCTGAGCGCGCCAGCGGAGGTTCACACCGGATTCTCGATTTCGACAAAGCTGCACTCGATACCGAACGCATCCTGCAAATGCTCGCCCAGGGCTTGCACCCCGTAACGCTCGCTGGCGTGGTGGCCGCAGGCCAGGTAAGGAACGCCACTCTCCCGGGCAAGATGGACCGTCGGCTCGGAAATTTCGCCGGAGACAAAGAGGTCCGCGCCGAGGGCAATGGCGGATTCGAAGAAGCCCTGGGCCGCCCCGGTACACCAGGCTACGCGCCCTACCCGACGTCCTGCGTCGCCGATCAGCATCGGTTCCCGCGCCACCGCTGCCCGCAGACGAGCCGCCATTTCGCCGGCGGAGCAAGGTTCGGCAGGGCGCCCAACCCAGCCCAGATCCTGTTCTCCGAAGCGCCCCTCCGGTAACCAGCCTGCTCTGCGGGCCAACTGGGCGTTGTTGCCGAACTCGGGGTGAGCGTCGAGGGGCAGGTGGTAAGCCAGCAGGTTGAGATCGGCCGCAAGCAGAGTCGCCAGCCGGCGCCTGCGGATCCCGGTGACCCGACCGTCCTCGCCGCGCCAGAAGTAACCATGATGGACCAGCACCGCATCCGCGCCCCGGGCGACGGCTTCGTCGAGCAGTGCCTGGCTTGCCGTCACTCCAGCGACGATGCAGCGGATTTCGGGCCGTCCTTCCACTTGCAAGCCGTTTGGGCAATAATCGCGGAAGCGGCCGCACTCCAGTAACTGGTCGAGATAGCCTACCAATTCATCCCGTTTCATCGTTCCGGTCTTCCATGCAGAGGTTGTGGCTGATTTTTGCACAAACGGTGACGGTTCTGCTGGCCGCGCTGTTCGTCGTCGCCACCCTGAAACCGGAGTGGCTTCCCCGGGAGCGTCCCGCAGTGGTCGCCCTGCACGAAGCCGCACCCCAGGCCGACGAGGCCGGACGAGGAACCACGTCGTCGTATCGGGAAGCCGCCCGTAAGGCTTTGCCTGCGGTGGTCCATATCTATACCACCCAGGAAATCCGTACGCCGCGGCATCCGCTCCTCGACGACCCCATCTTCCGGCATTTCTTCGGCGACCGCTTCGACAATCGGCCCCAGCGCACGTCCAGCCTGGGTTCCGGGGTCGTCGTCAGTACCGCCGGATACATCCTGACCAATTTCCATGTCGTCGATGCCGCCGCCGATATCCAGGTTTCCCTTGCCGACGGGAGCACCCAGAAAGCGAGGCTGATCGGCAGCGACCCCGAATCGGACCTCGCCGTGCTGCAAATTGCCGGCGACCACCTGCCGGCCATCACCTTCGGTCAGATGGACAATGTACGGGTCGGCGACGTCGTTCTCGCCATCGGCAACCCGTTTGGCGTCGGTCAGACGGTCACCATGGGAATCGTCTCGGCCCTGGGCCGTTCCCATCTCGGAATCAACACCTTCGAGAATTTCATCCAGACCGACGCGGCGATCAACCCTGGGAATTCCGGCGGCGCCCTGGTGGACGTGTCCGGCAACCTGGTCGGGATCAACACTGCCATCTACTCGCGCACCGGCGGGTCCCTGGGGATCGGCTTCGCGATTCCGGTATCGAGCGCCAAGGACATCATGGAGCAGATCATCCGTAACGGTTCGGTGACCCGGGGCTGGATAGGCGTCGAAGCCCAGGAAATCACCCCGGAACTCGCCGAATCTTTCGGGCTTCCAGACACTGCCGGAGCGCTGATTGCGGGCGTGGTGCGGGGCAGTCCCGCCGATACCGCCGGCGTTCGACCCGGCGACGTCCTGCTCACGGTGGGGGGCAAGACGGTCAAGGACTCCCAGGTGATGCTCGACCTGATTGCCGCCCTGAAGCCCGACGATCGCGTCGATTTCCGCTTGCGCCGGGACAAGGCCATCGTCGACCTGCAGGTTCGCATCGGCAAGCGTCCCAACATGAAACCCCACGAGGAGTAGGCGGTGTGCCAGTTGCTCGGCATGAATTGCAACGTGCCCACCGACATCTGTTTCTCCTTCACCGGGTTCCAGGCCCGGGGAGGCGCTACCGACATCCATACCGATGGCTGGGGCATCGCCTTCTTCGAGGGTCGGGGCGTGCGGCTCTTCCTCGATCCCCAGCCCTCCGCCGCGTCGCCGGTCGCCGAATTCGTCCGCAGCCTTCCCATACGTTCGATGAATGTCGTCGCCCATATCCGCAAAGCGACCCAGGGAGACGTCGGCCTCGAAAACACCCACCCCTTTCTGCGCGAGATGTGGGGGCGGAACTGGATTTTCGCCCATAACGGGAATCTGGCGAGCTTCGCGCCGGAATTGGCGGATTGGCCCCGACCGGTGGGCACCACCGACAGCGAGAAGGCCTTCTGCTGGATACTGCAGGAACTGCGCCGGCGCTACGGCAACGCGCCGCCGCCCGACGCCGACTTGTTCGCCACTCTGGGCGACCTGACCCTGGCCCTGGCCCGGCACGGCGAATTCAATTACCTGTTGTCGAACGGCTAGTGGCTGATGGTCCACGCGTCCACCCGGCTTTCGTACATCGTCCGCCAGGCGCCCTTTGCGGCAGCCCATCTGCGGGACCAGGACGTGACCATCGATTTCGCTTCGGTCACCCAACCGAAGGACCGGGTCGCGGTGATTGCCACGGTTCCCCTTACCGACAACGAAACCTGGACGACCATGGCCCCGGGAACTCTCTGGTGGTTCGCCGACGGCCAGATGCGCCAGACCCGGGTGACCTGCGCCGGACCTTCGCGTCAGACTCCGACCTGAGGCCGGGCGCCGCCGGCGCGGCGCGCGTTTGGCGCCCTGCCGCCTTGCCGGTATAGTCGCAGGCGTTCCTCAAGTTCCAGAACCATGACCTTCACCGCCCAACTTGCCGCTGCCTGGGAGCGCAACGACTCCCTGCTCTGCGTCGGCCTGGACCCCGATCCCGCCAAATTTCCGGCCCACCTCCGGGGCCGCGACGACGCCATCCTTGAATTCTGCGCCGCCATCGTCGACGCCACCGCCGATCTGGTGTGCTGCTTCAAGCCGCAAATCGCCTACTTCGCCGCCCGTCGCGCCGAAGATCAGCTCGAGGCGCTGATCGGCCACATCCATGCCCGGCACCCGGGAATCCCGGTCATCCTAGATGCCAAGCGCGGCGATATCGGCTCCACTGCCGAACAATACGCCCGCGAAGCCTTCGAGCGTTTCCGCGCCGATGCGGTGACCGTCAATCCGTATATGGGCCGCGATTCGGTGGACCCCTATCTGGCCTATCCGGACAAGGGGGTCATCCTGCTCTGCCGGACGTCCAACCCCGGCGGAAGCGATCTGCAGTTCCTCGACGTGGGCGGCGAGCGTCTCTTCGAGCGCGTCGCCCGCCTGGTGGCCGGCACGTGGAATACGACCGGCCAATGCGCCCTGGTGGTGGGAGCGACATTTCCCGCCGAAATCGCCCGGGTTCGCGAGATCGTCGGCGAGATGCCCCTTCTGGTCCCGGGCATCGGTGCCCAGGGCGGCGACATCGAAGCCACGGTCACGGCCGGTCGCACGGTCGCCGGGAGGGGGCTGATGATCAATTCCTCCCGCGCCATTCTCTACGCGGGCCGCGGTGAGGAGTTTGCCGCGGAGGCCCGCGCGGCGGCGCGGGAAACCCGCGATGCCATCAACCGTCATCGCTGAAGGAAAACGACCATGCGACTCGAAGATCAAAGAGAAAGCGACAATGTCGAAGATCGCCGCGGCGGAGGCGGAGGCGGCGGGATAGGTCTCCCGGGCGGGCGCCTGGGCATCGGGGGCATCGTCCTGGCCCTGGTGGTGAGCTATTTCACCGGCATCAATCCGATGACTCTGCTGGGACTGGTCGACCAGGCTCCGGTACGCCAGCCGTCATCGGCCCCTGCCCATAAGCCGCCCGCCGAAGACGCCATGGCCACTTTCGTCTCCAAAGTCCTGGCATCCACAGAAGACACCTGGCGCGACATCTTTCGTGCCGCGGGCCACCAGTACGAGGATCCCAAGCTGGTGCTGTTCACGGGGTCGACGCCCACCGCCTGCGGCACCGGACAGTCGGCCATGGGACCCTTCTACTGCCCCGGCGACCACAAGGTGTACATCGATCTCGCCTTCTATCGCGATCTGAAGGAGCGCTTCCGCGCCCCCGGCGAATTCGCCGAGGCCTACGTCATCGCCCATGAAGTCGGCCACCACGTCCAGAACCTGCTGGGCATCTCGGAAAAGGTGCAGCGTACAAGACAGCGCGCTGGCGAGGTCGAGGGCAATGCCCTCTCGGTACGCCTCGAACTCCAGGCCGACTGCCTGGCGGGCGTCTGGGGTAAACGTACCGATACCATGAAGCACGTCATGGAACCGGGCGAACTCGAGCAGGCCCTGACCGCCGCCGCCGCCATCGGCGACGACCGTCTCCAGCAGCAGTCGCGGGGCCAGGTCGTACCGGAGAGCTTCACCCACGGCACCTCGGCCCAACGGGTGCGCTGGTTTAGGCGCGGCTTCGACAGCGGCGACATGAATCAGTGCAATACCTTCGCCGTACGGGAGCTTTGACCGCTCGATGACCTGTCCGGTCTGGTGTCGGCGGCCTTGCGCAATGGCCGCCTTCCTGATGGCATGGACCGCCGCCGCCCTCGCTCTGCCGCTCGACCAGCGGGTCCCGGGAGGCGTCGCGGTGGTCGAGTTGGGCGCAGCTCCCGTTGCACCGCAGGTGAGCCTGGAGGGGAGACCTTTGGCGGTGGTGCGGGAGTCGGGACGCTGGTACGCCCTGGTCGGCATCGCACTCGAGACCCCCCCTGGCCCGTTGCCCTTGGAAATCCGCGCCGGCGGTTCGACCCGCGAACTCGCGATCGTCGTCGCGCCCAAGACCTTTCCCGCCCAGCATCTGCGGATTGCAGACGCGAACAGGGTCAATCCGACTCCTGAAGATCTGGTGCGTATCGACCAGGAGCGGGATCTCACCGAGGCGATCAAGCTCCGCTTCAGCCCGACGATGCCCGCAACCACGCTAACGCTGCCGGCAACCGGTCGCCTATCGTCGCGCTTCGGACTGCGGCGCTATTTCAACGGCGAACTCCGCAACCCCCATTCCGGCCTCGATGTCGCGGCGCCCACGGGAACGCGGGTCAGCGCGCCCGCCGACGGCATCGTAGTCGGCGTGCGGGACTATTTCTTCAACGGCAACACCGTGTTCATCGACCATGGCCAAGGGCTGATCACCGCCGCCATGCACTTGTCGCGCACCGACGTCAGCGAAGGAAAAGCGGTCAGGCAGGGCGACCCCATCGGCAGGGTCGGCGCGACCGGCCGGGTCACCGGCCCCCATCTCCATTGGGCCGTCTTCCTCAACGGCACCGCCGTCGACCCGCAGCTCTTCCTGAAGCGGCCCTGAGGTAGATCAGGAGGGCGATCTGCCGTCGCCCGCGCGGGCTTCCGCCCCGGATGGCGGTGCGTACTCGGGAACCTTGTTCTTCACTGCGGGCTGGGCCATCAGGTAGGCGAACATGGCCCGCAGGTCCTTGTCGGACCGTTGGCCGACAGCTTCCCAGGGCATCGGCGGCATGATCGGACGGGCGGCGCCCAGATGCTTGCCGGTGCGCATGGCCTGGATGAAATCCTTTTCGCGCCAGGCGCCGATGCCGGTTTCGCGGTCCGGCGTCAGATTGGCGGCGTAGGTCGTACCCCAGGGGCCGACGAAGGCAGTCATGGTAGCTGACCCCGCCCAGTTCCAGGCCGGCGCGAGCTTGGGCGGCGCGGGCAGCTTGAGTTCCTCGGGATGCCCGGACAGTCCTCGGGCGACATCCTTCTCCGGGCCCTTGGCGCCCATCTTGAAAGGGGTGTGGCAGGTGATGCAGTCGCCTTCGGCAACAAGTCGTGCGCCACGCTTGACCAGGGCTGCATCGCCGCCGGCCATGGCGCCGGTGGAAACGAGTGCGGCGGCAGACGCCAAAGCGCAGAGGGAAGATTTGGGGTTGGGATGCATTGCTGAACTCCTGTTGTGGTTGCTGTTTAATTTCACGCGGTCTGGTGCCGGCAGAGCCGTTCCGCCGCCGCCGCGATGGCTTCGGGCTGCGGCACGAAGGCTTGCTCCAGCGGATAGCTGGCAGCCACCGGAGCATCCGGCCCGCCGAGGCGGACTATGGGCGCCTTGAGGGTGGCGAAGGCTTCCTCCGCCACCACGGCGGCGATCTCGGCACCGATACCGCAGAGGCGGTTGGCCTCGTGCACCACGATCAGGCGCCCGGTCTTTTTCACCGAGGCAAGGACTGTCTCGGTATCCAGGGGCTTCAAGCTCCGCAGATCGATGACTTCGGCAGCGATGCCAGTGGCAGCCAGAGTATCCGCGGCCTGCAGGCAGTGATGCACGGTCTTGCCGTAGGAGACGAGGGTCACATCCCGACCTTCGCGTGCCACGACCGCTTTGCCCAGAGGCACTACCGCCTCTTCAACCGGCACTTCGCCGGACTGATGCAGCAGGCCGATGTCGAGGAAGAACAACACCGGGTTGTCGTCGCGGATGGCCGCTTTGAGCAGGCCCTTGGCATCGGCGGGGTTGCTGGGCATGACAACCTTGAGGCCGGGACTATGGACGAACCACGCCTCGACGTTGTGGTTGTGCTGGGCGCCAACCCCCCAGCCGGCTCCGGTCATGGCCAGGGCAACCAGGGGGAAGGAAAACTGTCCGCCGGACAGATAGCGCAGCTTGCCGGCGCTATTGACCAGCTCGTCCATGGCATAGCACATGAATGGCGCAAAAAGCAGGTCGATGACCGGTCGCAGGCCGGTGCCGGCGGCTCCCACCGCCGTCCCGGCGATGATGCCCTCGGCGAGCGGCGTATTGCGCACCCGCAGGGCGCCGAATTCTTCCACCAGATCACGGCGCTTGGTAGCGATGCCTTCACCGAAGGCGATGACGTTGCGGTCGCGGCGCATTTCCTCGGTGAGGGCAGCACCGACAGCATCCTGGAGAGTCAGGGTGGGCATGGGTCAAGCCTCCCGAAGGGCCACCCCGAGGGCGGCAGCGCCTCCCCGAGGGGCAGCGGGTAATGGGAGCGTGGCGGTCATTTTTTCTCCTTAGGCATAGACGCCAGCCGCCAGCTCGGCGACGGCGGGAAATGGGGAGGCATCGGCAAAGGCGCGGGCGACGGCAATGTGGGTCGCCACCTTGTCGGCGAGTACGGCGGCCTCGGCTGTGGTGAGGACGCCTGCAGCCAGCAGCCGCTCCCGGTAGAGAGCAATGGGATCCCGCGCCTTCCATGCCGCCAGCTCAGCGGCATCGACATAGCCTTGGTCGTCCGGTTCGAAATGGCCGCGGGTGCGGTAGGTATAAGTTTCCAGCAGGAAGGGCCGGCCACTCGTGCGCACCTGGTTAGCCGCCTCACTGGCGGCGGCGAGAACCGCCGCGACGTCGTTGCCATCGACGCTGCGCGAGGGAATACCGTAGCCCGCCGCCCAGTCCGTCACGTGGTCGTGCCCAATCGCTTCCCGCCGGTGGACGAAGGCCTGCCAGTGGTTGTTCTCGCAAATATAGAGGATGGGCAGGTTCCACAGGGCAGCGAGGTTGAGGGATTCGTGGAAGCTGCCCTCGCAGGCCGCCCCGTCGCCGAAGAAGCAGGCGACGATGCCCGGCCGGCCGTGCATCGTCTGGGAGAGGGCGACACCGGTGGCCAGGGACAACTCGGCGCCGACGATGGTGGAAGTGAGCACGACCCCCAGCTCCTTGACGGAAATGTGCAGGGAGCCGCTGTGTCCGCCGCAATAGCCGTCACTACGGCCCATGACCTCGGCCAGCAGGCGCCCGGGATCGGCGCCCCGGGCGAGGAGATGCCCGGCGCTGCGGTGATTGGTGAGGATCAGATCGTCCGCCGCCAGGGCATTGACCACGCCGACGGCGGCGGCCTCCTGGCCGACCGAGGTACAGGTGCCGGGCACCTGGCCGGCCGCGCTGCCAGCGACGATGGCCTCTTCGTAGGCCCGGATGAGGAGCATTTGCTCCAGTAGTCGAGGATCGTCGAGATTGTGGGTCATGCTTGCTCCCGTGTTTGTCATGGAAGCAAGTCTAGGGCACCCCTAAAACCTGACAAGGCTGCGGCGGGCCCCTTACGATTCTTTTAAGAAATGCTGAATGAAGATTTAAGAAAGCGTAAGTTTTTCAGCCTTCGACCAGCTGCAAAGGCCTGTCCACTGCGAGGGAGAACCTCCCGCGGCCGGCCTTGTGGATGTGGATTCCGGCATCCCGCTCCTCCAGGCGCCGCTGCAGGAGGACGAGACGGGCCTCCAGATTGTCACTCACACCCGGCAAGCGGATGCGCGGATCGACCCGCAGCCCCCTGTTGGTGAAGATGGTCCGCTTGCGTTCTGCGAAATCGGTGAGCAGGGCCCAGAGGATGGCGCCTGCGACTCCCTTGATCAGGTACTCGTCGTCGATGAAAACGCTGTCGTTGGCGACAAAATGTCGCGCCAGGAGAGGCTTCCCGGCCGAAATACGAACGACTTCTTCGGCGACCGGTATCTCGTCCGCCAGCTCTTCATCCCGCTGATGATGGAGCATCGCGAGTCCGAACTGCGCCGCGAATGCCACCAGCGCATCCTCGTCGTCGTAGCCGAAATGCAGGGTGGCAACGCTTTCCACATACAACACGCCGAGGAGACGGTCGATGGCGGTGATGGGGACGGCCAACTGGCTGCGCGCTTCCGGAAGTCCCGGGAGGGGTATGGCCGTTTCCAGGGCATCCGATTGCCCTTCGGCGGCGATCCCATCGCGCACGGTGCGCCCATAAGCGTACTCGGAGGTCATGAAGCCGATGCGTATGGGCGTCCTCTCCCGGGCACAGATGCCGATGACCCCCGCCCCGACAGGAATCTCCGAGCCGATCCCGGACTCGGGATAACCCCGGCTGGCCAGGGTGTAGAGGCGGCCCCGGCCCTCGTCGTGCATGAGCAGCATGATCTGGCTGATGCCGAATTCTTCGGCCAGGGCGCCAAGTGCAGTCTCCACCAAACTGGCCAGGCTGGCGCAACTTGCCAGGCGCTGATTGGCACGCCGCAGAGCAGTCAGGTAATTGACCGCAGGTGGGGGCGGCGCCAGCGTCGGTCCAGGAACCTGCTCGATGGCCCCGACCCGATAGATATCCGACCCCAGCAGCCGAAAGACCCCGGCCATGCCGAAATGGGAGGCTATACCGGCGAGCTTGGCCTTCATCTGCTCGAAGAGCGGGCCGGCGGTCTCAGTGCGCAGGTACTGCAGAGTGAGCCGATATTGGGCGCCGGTCAGGGGACTGTTGAGGAGCAGACGTACCGATGAACCCGAGAGCACGTTCTGCCGAGTCTTGTTGAAGAACTGATAGGTCAAGGCCACGTGCTCGTTGTCGATGAACTGCACCTGGGACAGGTAGGCCAGATTCGGCATCCCTTCCTTGTCGCAGGTCGCGATGAGGCCTGGAATGACGCCCTCGAGACATTCGCGAATGGTTTCCAAGCGCAGGTTCATCCGATGGGCTCACCTGCCTTGGGCCCGGGGGTCTGCGTGAACACCGCGCAGGGAGTGAAGACCACGGCCACTACATCGCTAGGGTCACTGGAGTAGATCGCGCGCACGATCGACTCGCTGACACCCAGAGGGACCACCTCCTGCACGAATTCGTCGAGATGGCGGGCAATGAGTTGGGGATCGGCCGTATCAATTGGCGCAATCGTGGCGTCCACCCCCTTCAGCTGAAGGGTACGGTGGGTTGAGGGCAAGCTGAAGACACTGGCTACGCGATGGGTCTGGGTGACATCAGCGATGAGTTCGAGACTCCGCGAGCGACTGAGGAAGACGACTATGCGGCCGTCGTCCAAAACCCTGCATCCGAGCGCCCGCGCCATGGAAGGGAATCCTTCCTCATCGCATGCTGCAAGGCAAACGCTGATTCCTGTCTGGATAAAGGTGGCGTTTTCGGGGTCGAGCATGGGAGCGGGATCGATGAAACCGGCCAGAACGGCCGGTTGGTTGCCGATGCGGGAGGTCTGCGGAGCCTGTCACTCTAGCCGCAGATTTACCGGGCTGGCAAACGCTACGCTGTGCGGCCAGGGACTTCTGGCCTTTGCTAGAATTCGCTCTCCATCCGTTCATGGCGAATTCCGCTCGCCGACAGCACTGCGCCAGACCCGCATTGAAACCCGATCCGATCTCCTACGTTGAGCGTCTCGTGGGCTGGCGACTTGTCATTCTGGTGTCGCTGGCGGTCGTCGTCCAGGCCCTGATCGTCGTCGCCATCGCATCCTACGCCCTGCGGGGGAAACTGGCGGCGGACTACCTCCTGCTGTGCCTGATCACTTGCGCCATCGTTGCGCCGACCTGGGTCGGGCTGCTGATCAGCGTGCTACGGAGCACTGCCGAGCGCAGCCAGGCGCAGATCCAGCTCCGCGCCGAGCAGGCAGAAAGCCGCCTCGCCATCGCTCTCGAAGCTGCGAGCGAAGGGGTCCTCATGGTCGGCGCCGACGGTTCGGTCCTCGCCATGAACAAACAGTTTCGCGAACTCTGGCGGGTTCCGCCGCAACTCGCCGTTCGCGGCAAGGACGATCAACTGCTCAGTCACGTGCTCGATCAACTCTCCGACCCCGAAGCCTTCCTCGCCAACGTGCGCCTACTCTACGAGAGCGACGAGGAATCACGGGATACCCTCCACTTCAAGGATGGCCGTGTTTTCGAACGCTATACCCAGGCGCTATCCGTTGCGGGCGAGCGCGGCCGGATCTGGTGCTTTCGAGACATTACCGCGCAGGAACGGACCCAGGCCGCTCTCGCGGAGCAGGAGGCGATCTTCCGGGCCATCGTCACCCAGGCCAATGACGCCATCGCGCTCCTGGATGCTCGAACCCTGGATTTCATCGAATTCAACGATGCGGCCAGCGACGGGCTGGGCTTCAGCCGGGACGCCTTCGCAGTGCTGAGCCTGACCGACCTCTTGCCTGGGGATGCCCCCCTGGTCGGCAAAATCCCCCGGAAAGTCGGCGAGGCCTTACGCCAGCAAGAAATCCAGTTGCGTCACCGCGATGGCTCATGGCGCGACGCTGCGCTCAGTCTGCGCACGATCAATCTCCAGGGGCTGCCGTGCGTCGTCGCCACCTGGACCGACATGACCGCGCGTAAACACGGTGAGGAGGCCCTGCGCGTCAGCGAACAAAAACTGCTGACCATCCTCGACAATGTCGACGGATACATCTATCTCAAGGACACGGAGGGTCGCTACCTGTTCGCCAACCGCCCGGTGCGCGATCTTTGGGGGGTGGAGATGGCGGATATCGTCGGCCACGGCGACGAGAAATTCTTCGATGCCCCCACCACCGAGGCGATCCGCCGCAATGACCGGCGAGTCTTGGACGAAGGCGAGACGCTGAGAATCGAGGAAGTCAATACGGTGCCGGCCACCGGCCTGACTGCGGTCTATCAGTCGACCAAGCTTCCTCTTCGCCGCCCGGATGGGCAGATCTATGCCTTGTGCGGCATTTCGATCGACATCACCGCCTTGCGCCGCAATGAGGAAGCCCTACGAATCGCCGAGGCGCAATCCCGCGACCTGGCAACCCTGCTGCGCCTGACCTGCGACAACGTCCCGGACATGATCTGGGCCAAAGACACCGAACAACGGTACTTGTTCGCCAACAAGGCGATGTGCGAACAATTGCTCTGCGCCGAGGATACCGACGAACCCGTGGGCAGGACTGACCTGTTCTTCGCCCAGCGCCAGCGCGACCTCTACCCGGAGAATCCCGACTGGCACACCTTCGGGGAGATCTGCCAGGATTCCGACCGCGTGACGCTCGCACGCGGAACGCCATCTGTTTTCGAGGAATTCGGCACCGTCCGGGGGAAGCCGAAGACTCTCGACGTCCACAAGGCCCCGTTCATCGACGCCACTGGATCGGTGATCGGTACCGTCGGGTCGGCTCGCGACATCACCGAGCGCAAGCGGATCGATGAGGAGCTCGAGAAGCATCGCCACCACCTGGAATCGCTGGTGAGGGAAAGGACGGCCGATCTGTCCATCGCCAAGGATGCGGCGGAGACGGCCAATCGGGCCAAGAGCACTTTCCTCGCCAACATGAGCCACGAATTGCGGACGCCGATGAACGCGATCATCGGACTCACCCATCTGCTCTCGCGCTCCAGCTCCAACCCCGGCCAATTGAACCGGCTGTCGTCGATCAGCGCATCCGCCAATCACCTTCTCCAACTCCTGAACGACATTCTGGACCTCTCCAAAATCGATGCCGACCGCTTCATTCTGGAAGAGATCCCGTTTTCCCTGGAATCCCTGGTCGCCAATCTCCAGACTTTGCTGGGCCACAAGGCCAGCGCCAAAGGCTTGAAACTCACTTTAGCGATTCCCGACGGCCAGGAAAGCGTATCTCTCCTGGGCGACCCCTTGCGTCTGCAGCAGATCCTGATCAATCTGATCAACAATGCAATCAAGTTCACCGAAGCAGGCCAAGTCGACCTCGTCGTCGCCGTGGCAGAGCAAACCCCGCTCGGGTTGAAGCTCAGGTTCTGCGTCGCGGATACGGGAATCGGCATGCCGCCCGAGGTGCTGGATCGCATCTTCGATCCTTTCGAACAGGCCGACGGTTCGACAACCAGAAAATACGGAGGCACCGGGCTCGGGCTGACCATCTGTCAGCGCCTGGTGCGTCTGATGGGCGGGGAGATTACCGCCACCAGTTCTCCCGGTGCGGGGAGCCGATTCGGGTTCGACCTTGAATTCCGCAAGTCCGTGGTGACTGAAAATTCGCTTCCGGAAGCTTCCGACAGCGAATCCCGACTGCGTGAGGATTACTTCCGGACGCGCATTCTGGTCGTCGAGGATGACTGGATGAATCGCGAAGTCATATGCGAACTGCTCGGCGAGATTGTCGGATTTGAGGTGGATCTGGCCCACGATGGCGAGCAGGCCGTGGATTTCGCCGCGCGCAATCCCTATGCCTTGATCCTGATGGACGTGCAAATGCCGGTGCTCGATGGCCTCGCCGCAACCCGCCGCATACGCAGTGTGGCTGGCCGCTGGTTCCCTATCATCGCCCTGACAGCCAATGCCTTCGCCGAGGACCGCAGTCGCTGCCTAGCTGCCGGAATGGACGATTTCATCGCCAAGCCGGTGGACCCAGATATTCTCTTCACCACGGTCCTGCGGTGGCTCGAAGCCTCGCAACCCGCCGGCGGCCTGCGCGCAACGTAAACGAGAACGGGGCGCCCCCTTTGGCGCCCCGTGGGTCCTGGATCAACTGCCGTCAAGCCTTGGGCTTGGACGGAGTGCTCATCTGCTTTTCGTCCTTGGCCTTGTCACCGGGGCACGCAACCGCGGACAGGCTGGAAAGGGCAAAGAGGACGGCGACCAGGCCGGCGAGGATTTTTTGCATCATAAGCGAGCTCCTTGTGAACACGACCGAGGTTCGATTACTCTAGTTGGCCGAAGTTCATTGCACAAGTTCGTGGCTTATCAAACCATTCGGATCGTCGCCGCCGCCCCCAAGAAACCTCCCCGGGGCGCACCCTGCAACGGATGTGGAGTCTGCTGCGCGGCGGAGCCCTGCCCGGTTGCCCGCATCGTGTTCCGCCACAAAGGGGGTTCCTGCCCCGCGCTACGGTGGCTTGAGGGCGACCATCGTTACCGCTGCGATCTGGTCGTGGCGCCGCAGCGATACCTCGCCTGGCTCCCGGCGGCGGTGGCCCGGCGCCTCTTCGCACGCTGGATCGCCGCCGGAAAAGGTTGCGACAGCGATTGCCAGGACCCAGACCCCGATCCAGCCGCCCCGTCTTGCCCACCAGAGACGAAATGCAGCGCAGGCGAGGCGCGGTGACTTCGATCCCTATCTAAATCCGACGGACCGAGGAACGAATCCCGCACCCATGATGTCTGCCTTCTGGAACCGCCCTATCCAGTACAGACTGTGATTTCGTCGAGTCGTTCTCGGCCACGGCAGCGCATCTGGGACGGGCTTTCGACTCGTACAAGGTCATGCAGGTCTTCGTACTCGGGTAGGCGGCATGGGTAAATGCCCGTAGTTCGACCCCCTGCGACGACGTGACCGAATCGCGCCCATTGATCGATAATGCTCCTTCAATTATTTTGAATGCATGCCTATGCGCCTTCAGACTCGCTTCAATCTCGCCCTGGCCGCAATTTCCGTTGCGGCCTTCGGCCTCAGCGTATTGGTGACCTATCGGGTCCTGCTCCACAACGCCAAGGACGAGGTGCTCCGCAATGCCGCCTTGATGATGGAAACAGCGCTCGCCGTCCGCAGCTATACCGTCGAAGAAATCAAACCTCACCTCGAACCGATGCTCGAGAAGGAATTCCTTCCCCAAACGGTCCCCGCCTATTCCGCGGTGGAAACCTTCAATCGGCTGCAAAAGAAGTACCCTGAATACAGCTATCGCGAGGCCGCGCTCAATCCCACCAATCCCCGGGATCTCAGCAACGGATGGGAATCCGACATCATCCGCGAATTTCGCCAGGGCAAGGCAAAGGAACTCGTCGGCCAACGTCAGAGCCTGACCGGCTCCAGCCTGTACATTGCACGACCGATCCGGATCACCAATCCGGCATGCCTGGCGTGCCACAGCACGCCGGAAGCAGCACCGGCGTCGCTACGCGCCCGCTACGGCGACAAGAACGGATTCGGCTGGCAGCATGACGAGGTGATCGGCGCCCAGATCGTGACCATCCCCATGGACCTGGCAGAGCGCAATGCCATGCGCGCATTTTGGGCCTTTGCCGGCGTCCTGGGAGCTGTGTTCGTCCTGATCTTCATCCTGGTCAATGTCATGCTCGCCCGCCTGGTTATCGGACCTCTGCGCCGAATCGCGCACGTCAGCGACGAAATCAGCAAAGGCAATCTCGAAATTGCCGAATTCGAAGAGCGCGGCGCAGAAGAAATCCGTCAGTTGGAAGCCAGTTTCAACCGTATGCGAAGAAGTATCGAAAAGGCAATGCGGATTGTTCACTCCGCCAAGGGTGGCGGTTCTCCTCGGTAAACGCCCACATTCCCCGCCATGCCCGATTCGATCAACGCCCCCTTGCAAGCCTCGGTCTTCGCCGTAGATTTCATCCGCGTACGCGGCAATGAAGGGTGGATCACCCTGCAACCCGAATTCGCGCGGCGACTCGCCCAGACGCTCGGCGCAAGCTGCGCGGTCGAATCGGTCCCTTCGCAAGCCGGCAATCCGCGCTTCTCGGCGATCGTGCTCGACACGGTGAGCCAAGTCCTGTCGCCGCTTCGCCGCCTCCTCGGCCTCCAGGAAGAAACGACTACCGAATTCCCGGAGTGCCGCCTGCGCTTCTACGTCCACCATGGCGTGATTTTTTCTAGCGGAGAGACCTATCTCGGTTCAGCGCTGCGCGTCGCGCACCGAAGACTCGAACAGTTGCCCGACGCCTGCTACTGCGCAGCCAGCCCGGAGTTTGCCGCCCATACCCAGTCCTGGGGCAGCCAGTCCCTGGATTTTGGCCCGCTGCCGGGCGATTCCACGGGAACACTCCTGGCCATCTCCTTTGCCCAGGCCACGCTCACCCCCCAGCCCGGCGGCGCTTCTGGCGCCTTGGTCGAGCAACTGACTCGCCTCCTCGCAAATCGCCTCGGGCCCTTCGCCGAGATCCTGGTCGAAACGGCATCCCGTACCTGCCGGAACCCGCGACAATTGGTCGAGGAAGTCGCCCGGGAAATCGATCGTCCGGAGGAACGGGAAGAATTCCGCCGCGAGGCCCTCGCGATGCTCGAACCCTAGGCACGCAGACTCTTCGCGGCCCTTCGTCGAGCGGAGTCGAGGGCCGTCGCCCCCCATGCCGCACACTTGCCGTCAGTGCCCGCCACGCGTCGGTACAAATCTCTTCTCTGGCTGGACGTGGGATTTCCGGACCGCGGTCCGCACGTGATTGCCGGTTACGGAGCGGGTCTTCGCGGGCCGATGTAGCGCCTTGCCACAACGATGTCATCGAAAAACATATGCTGATCGTGGGGCGAGGGATCGATTCCGCCGTGATAGACGTTCAGCCAAGCCGTCTCGATACGGAGCCGATCGACCTTGCGCAGACGCAGATCGGTCTTTTCGAAAATTTGTCGCCCATCCAGCCAGACCCTGAGGACGCCATCCGCGGCATCCGGCCGATTCATGCGCACTTGCTGCTCGACGCAGTACCAGCGATTGCGCTCAAGCAGTGCGCCGGGCCAGTACCAGTTGTCGCCGTAGGGCGAGGCCATGTCCGCGTGGTAAGCGTAGGTTCCCAACTGGGTGAGGCCGAAAAAGGGATGATCCTTCGGAAATGCACGGTGAAAATTGCCACGCAAGGACCATCCGTTGGTGCCGTCCGAGCGGCGCCCGCCCCAACCGGCCACCGAGTAGGTTCCAGCCAGGCCGGGCATTTTCCCGCCGTCTAGGGTCGGATTCCAGTCATCCGCCAGCCGCACGTAATAACGAAAGAAAAGCTCTTCGGGCTCTCCCCCAGCCTCCTTCAATGCGTAACGCAGATCGGCACCGTCGTTGCGTCCTTTCTTGAATCCGACCCGCAGAGCAGCCCCGTCGAGCGCCTGAAAGCGCAAATCAGGATCATCCCGGCCGACTTCCTCGCCGCCGGAACTGCCCACCGCCCAGCGGGAGCGCCAGGAGAGGCTCTCGTCGAATCCGGTTGCAAAAATCACCGACGGATCTCGTTCCACTCCCTTGTCCCCGGGGTAGCCCGCCGCAATCCCGTTCTGCACCGGACCCGAAGGAAAGCGCGGAAAGCTCAGCTCAAAGACACCCACGGCGGCGGCCGAAGCGACGGAACGCGCCGAGGAGAGTACCAACCTTGCTCGAGCCAGGCGGCGGCCTGACAACTCATCGGGTAGGGCAAACTGGAGCGCAACGTTGGTCTGTCGCGATACCGTCAAGGTCTCCCCTTTGCCCAGGGCACGATAGGAGGAGCAATCGAGCTGAGTATCCGCTGAGGGCTCGAGAATCTTGCGGCCTCCATCGGCGAATTCGAGGACCAACATCGGACGATCGGCGACGTCCCTTGCCTCGCGACTCTTGAAAGCGGCATAGCCCTGACCATCCACCTGCCGGAGCAGAAAGGCGCCCAGAGTCGCCTTGCGCTCGCTCCACTGGCTGACCAGCTTGGTCACGTCCCATGCGGCGCCAAGGACCTCCGGTCGCACCGACGCAAAGGGCTTCGCGCCTTGCTCGACGCCCAGGGCATCCCGCCAATCGCCCAAGGCGTTCCGCCAGGGCAGAACGTCCATGATCAGATGGCTGCACGAGGTCCCGCCCGTGCCTTCATAGATTCCGAGGCGGCTGTCCAAATCCCGTACCGGGGCAGCCGCCCCTGCGGCTGCCGCCACGACGGCACTACCGACGAAAACCAGCAACGACTTCAAAAACATGGATACCTGATCTCCCCTGAGCCCGGCTGTCGACGTCCCGCCCTGGAGTTGAAGAACGGGCATTCTCTGCAAACGCCTTCGAAGGCCGGCGGGAACTACTGTAACATTCCGACCGTGCTTTCCGCGCCCGCTCCAGCGTGAATTCCTCGATTCGGCCCTTCGTTCCAACGCCTTACCGTAGTCCTAAAGCGCGGGCTCCGGTAATCATGCCCTGCGAGCACGCTTCGACCGGCTCGAACCCCTTGGGAATCCAGTCCCTGGCCGGATTCGCTCCGTGCACGGCGCTGCTCATGCCCGTCTCGCCATGACCGCTTGTATGGCCGCCGAGCACCCGACCTGCCCCCCGCCTCCCAGGGCTCACCGGATCGCGCCCGCGAATCAACCCAGGGTGCCGACTTGCCCGACGGAGGCAGGAATGGAACGGTTCGGCCAGACCGTGCGTTCAGACCAGCACGCGGGGATGATCAACTTCATCCAGCGTGCCTGCGAAACCGGCACCCGGCCCGGCTAACCCGGGTCATGGGCACGGCCGCCAATATCAAGAAGAGAACACCATGAACGCACCTCTCCCCCAACATTTTGCGAGTCACCGCCTGACCCGCACCCTGGGCGATTTCGCAGCGGAGTGGGACTCGCTCAACCATCGACTGACCGGCGGTCACCCGATGTTCGACAGCCGTTTCGTCGAATGTTTGCTGCGGCACTTCGGCCGCGGCGACGAAATACTCCTGCGGGGAACCAAAGCCGAAGACGCCCTGGCTCTGATGTCCATCCTCCATCGCGACCGCCGCGGATCCTGGTCTTCGTTCTTGCCTTCCCAGACCCAGGTCGGCCTTCACCTCGCGGATGGTGCCATCGACCCACATAGGATCTTTAAATGCCTTCCCGGCGTTTCCTTGCGGATTAACCTGCTCTGCCAGGACCCCTGGTTTTCTCCGACGCGGGAATCCATTGCCCGACCCTGCAAATCGCAACACCACGCGTTGACGATGGGAATCGATTTGCGGGGCAGTTTTGACGAATATTGGCAGTCCCGCTCAAAGAAACTCGCTTCGAACCTGCGCCGCTATCGCTCGCGGGTCGAGCAGGCTGGTTTGGAACCTCGCATGCTCATCTTCGAAGCCCCCCACGAAATGGCCGATGCCGTGGCCCGCTATGGAAGGCTAGAAAGCGCGGGATGGAAGGCACAGCAGGGCACCGCAGTCTCCGAGGACAACGCCCAGGGAGCCTTCTATCGCGAACTGCTCGAATCCTTTGCCGCGACGGGCCAAGCAACGGTTTACGAGTATTGGATCGGCGATCGGCTGGCGGCGTCTCGACTGACGATACGCAATGACAAGATGCTGATCATGCTCAAGACTGCCTTCGACGAGAGCATGTCTGAATTTGCCGCTGGCAGACTCCTCCTGCACGAAGTGATTCGGGAGGCCTTTCGAGTCTTGCCCGGCGGGCGCATCGAGTTCTATACCCATGCGACGGTGGACCAATTGGCGTGGGCAACCGACAGAAGGCATATCGATCATTTCACCCTCTACGCCAATCAGGGCGTGGAATTGCTGGCCCAGGTCCGCGAGTTGGTCCAAACAGCCATCCATCGGTCCCCCGGCGATGCCCCCGAATCCGATCGGGAGAACTCTCTCCGAGTGGGCCGTTGGGCTCATCCCGATGAGATCCCTGCTGCCTTCTCCGAACTCTTTGCCGCGTCCGAAGCGCAGAGTTTCGACCTGGGCCGCAACTGGTTCCGAAATTTCGTCGCCACGGTCGATGACCCCGACGCGGAGCCCCTCTTCTTGACGGCTGACATCGACGGGCAGCCTCGGGCGCTCCTTCCTCTACGCAGGTTGAAGCGCGGTTTCGGCACCCGAGCTACCAGCCTGACCAACTATTACTCGTCGCTTTTCGCCCCGCTCTTGGCCGAAGGATCGGGAGCGCAGGAAATCGCCCAACTGATCACCGGTCTAAACGAAGCGCACCCTAAGATTTCCCACCTGCGCTTCTCTCCCTTGGATCCCCTGGCGCCCTCTTCGTCCGAGTTGCGGCGGGCGCTTCAATTGGCCGGCTATTTCACGTTCAGCTATTTCTGTTTCGGGAACTGGTACCTGCCGGTCAGCGGCAACTGGAACGAAGTTCGCAATGGTTTCCGGGGGGAAGTTCGCAGCACCGTCCGCCGGATGGGGAAAAAATTCGCCGCTGCCGGCGGGAGCCTCGAGATCATCACATCGCCAGAAAAAGTGGAAGAAGCCTTGGCAGCGTTTCAGAGGGTCTACGCCTCGAGTTGGAAGATTCCCGAACCGCACCAGAACTTCATGCCCGGATTCGTCCGTATGCTGGCCGCCGGCGGGCATCTGCGCCTGGGAGTGGCAAAGCTGGGAGACACCGCCGTCGCAGCACAAGTCTGGGTCGTCGGAGGAAGCAAGGCGAGCATCTACAAACTTGCCCATGACGAACGGCAGGCCGATTTCTCCCCCGGAACGCTGCTGACCGCTCACCTGATGGAGCATGTGATCGACCGGGATGGCGTCCGGGAGGTGGACTTCCTGATCGGAGACGATCCCTACAAGCGGACTTGGATGTCCCATCGCCGGGAACGCTGGGGAATCGTGGCCTACAATCCCAAGACAATTGCCGGTCTCATCGGCCTCCTGGGCGAGTGCGCAGGTCGTGTCGCCAAGCGGTTCGGTCTGCTCAGAGAGCGTTCCGAATCCTGATCCGCTTCACCGGTCCGATCCCGGAGCGCCGCGCAAGCGATTCCAGGTTTCGCCCGCCGATTTCCAGAGTTTGCGCAATTCAAGCGCATAGGGATGGTTGAACAGGAAGACGGCGGTCAGGGTGGTGATTGCAGCCGCAATGCCTCCCGAAACCGCCCTGGCCAAGTCGAAGCTCAGGAACTGGTCGACCAGCAGGAGTCCTGCCAGGGCGCCCCCAGACGCCGCGAGCGCGAGCCCCGCCGCCGGCATACAGGCGGCGCCGAGGTCGCGCCAACGCAGTGTGAGCGCCTGCCGTAGGAAATAGACGGCGACCAGGACGTTCAAGGCGCTCGCCAGGATGACGCCATAGCAGAACGCGACCAGCCCGAAGGGGGCGAAGGCCAGCATCACGGTCACTTTGAGCAGCTGTAGGCAGCCTTGCAGCAGACTACTCAGCTTGACCCGCGAGAGGGCCAGAAGCACCTCCGACGCCATGAGCAGTATGAGATCGATGGATGCGGCGACACAAAGAATGCGCAAGAGGGGGGCAGCGGCGTCCCACTGAGGCCCGTACAACACTCGAATCGCCGGCAATGCCAGGATGCCGCACACGGCAAAAAAGGGCCAGCCGATGGAAGTCGTCATCAAGATGGTGCGGAGAAAACCGGCCCCGACGTCGCCCCCTTCCCGCCGAATGGCCGCAAAGTAAGGCAGCGCCACACCATGGACGGCGGACATGATGGTCCGCGCGAAGATTTCCAGGAGACCGTACGCACGGCTCAGGAACCCGACCGATTCCATGCCCGCCGCACGCCCGATGATCAAGTCGGGGGCGCTACGCCCGAGTTGCCCGAAAATGTAAATTCCGCTCGCGAATCCGCCAAAGGCAAGCACCTGCCGCAAGCCTTTCAACCCTGGGTAACGCGGCACTTCCGGAGGGCGCATGGTCAGACTCATGCCCACCGTGATGGCAACCCCGAGCAGCGAGGAATAAGCCATGCTCATGTAGCCGAAACCGGCAAGGCCCAAACCGATCGCCAGCGCCGCCGAAGCCAGACTTGAAACGACGGAAATGCGGAATCCCGGGGAAAAATTCATTTGCCTGCGAAAGTACGCCATGGTGACGGCGCCAAACGGAATCAAGATGAAATTGAACGCCAGGACCCGCATGACATCCCCGATGCCGGGCTCTCCGTAGAACCCCACGACGAAAAAGCTGCCGCCGAACATGAGTGCCGCCATCAACCAGGACACCATGATATTGACCGTAAAGGCAGCCCTGATCTTGTCGGCGGTCAGTTCGACCTCCTGAATCAGATACTCCGCGACCCCGAAGTCCCGCACCACCGAGGCGAGCCCCGAGAGCGCCGCGGCAACCGAGAAGATCCCCACCTCGGACGGACTGAGAATCCGCGCGAGAACCATGGAGGTGACCAACTGGGTGACGAGAACCAGGTAATTCTGGGTCAGCGAATAGAGAATCGATTTCCGGACCGAACTCAAGGGCGGAATGAGGCTTGTATGAAGGGATTCGTGAAAGGGGCCACGGCGGGCAAAGTGCGCCGGATGGTAACATAGGCCGGTTTCCGTTACCGCCAAGGATTTTGCACATGCTGCTGCGCCAGACCGTCTGGATACTGTGCTTTGCATTGCTGCTCCCCACCTCGGCCACGGCCGGCAAACCCGACGAGTGGACCGACGCCGAAGTGAATATGGCGGCGCCCTACTGTATCGACACCATGGGGTTCCGGTACGGCGATGCCTACCACAACACCTCCCCCCGGGCCTCCCATTGGGTCTCGATCATGGGCAAGTCGTTCTGGGCCATGCACCACTATTGCTGGGCTCTGGTCAATCTGAACCGGGCCCAGAGGGCTTCCATGCCGAGCAGCCAGCGACGTGCCCTCAGGGAATCCGCGGTCAACGACATGCGCTACGTCATCCATAACTCCAACCCGGACTTCATCATGCTCCCGGAGGTCTTTACGACCCTCGGCAATACCTACCTGCTGCTGCGGAACGAACGATTTGCTGAGAAAGCTTTCAAGTCTGCAATTGCGGCGCGGGCAGACTATTGGCCGCCCTATGCCCGCTGGGCCGAGCACCTGATCATCCGCGGAAATTCTCGCGAGGAGGCCCGCACCGTGGTCCGCGACGGCCTCACCCATGCGCCCGGCTCGAAAACCTTGCTTGCCCTCTGGAAGGAGCTGGGCGGAGGTCCTCTCCCCACCCCGGTGGAAAAACCGGCTCCCCCTGCCGAGGCCCAGCAGGAATCGCCGGAACCCCCCGCCGATCCGCAACCCGCCGCGGGCCAATGACTCATGGTGACGTAACGCTGCCTCGAATTGGCCCGCGGGAAAGCGATCTCCCCGGCAGAGGCCAAGTTTCCCCCGTCGCCGGGTAACCCGGCTCAAGATTATTCACGTACGCGAGATTCCCCGATGAAGGACAAGCTCTCGGTCACTCTAAATCTGAACGATTTTTTCGCTGACCGTCATGGGCCGCCCGGCCCGTATCCGGCTGAAGTCCGCGGCCCCTCGGTTTGTCGCCGTGGCGATCTGGCCTGTGCGGTGATCGGTCGCCCCAGAGTCGGGAACTGCGCCCTGGCTGGCGAAGATCCGGCCTCGGAAATATTGGCACTGTGGGCGAAGCTGGGCACCCGGATGATGACCCAGGTTGGGGGAAGCTATGCTTTGGCGATCGTCGATGGCACGAACCGACAGGTCTTCGCCGCAACCGACCGGTTCGCTTCGGAAACCCTGTGCTTTTCCCTCGAAAAGGGCATTCTGCGACTTTCTGATCGCGCCGACTGTTGCGTCCCGGAGGATGGCGGCCTGGATCGGCAGGCGATCTACGACTACCTGTTCTTCCACATGATTCCGGCACCGCGCACCATTTTTTCCGCGGTCAAGCGAATCCCGGCGGCATCCGCCTGGCTCTTTTCTGCCGGCGGGAATCAGGAAATTCGGCATTGGCCGCTCAAGTTTGAAGAAGACAGACGGATGGCCTTCGACGCCGCCCGCAACGATTTCCGCGGAATCGTCCGCAGCGCGGTCGCCGATCAAGTCAGCGACCACGCACAGGTTGGCGCCTTTCTTTCCGGTGGAACCGACAGTTCGACGGTGGCCGGAATGCTCTGTGACGTTCTCGGCAAACCCGCGGAGACCTATTCCATCGGTTTTGCGGCCGAAGGCTACGACGAGATGGAGTATGCCCGCCTCGCCGCGCGGCATTTCGGCTGCAACCACCACGAGTACTACGTCACCCCCCAGGATCTGCTGACCAGCATCGGCGACATTGCCCGCTATCACGATCAGCCCTTCGGCAATTCTTCGGCGCTCCCGTCCTACTACTGCGCCAAGATGGCCAGGAACGACGGATGTACGCGGATGCTGGCCGGCGACGGCGGCGACGAGTTGTTCGGCGGGAACTCCCGTTACGCCACCCAGAGGGTCTTTGAAGCTTACCAGTCAGTACCCGGCGCCCTCCGGGGTCTCGTCGAGCCGCTTTGCGGGGATGGCAGCCTACTACGCAAGCTTCCCCTGGCGCGCCAGGCGACCGGCTATGTCCGCCACTCCCGAATTCCGATGCCGGACCGCCTGCAAAGCTTCAATCTCTTCATTCGCCTCGACCCCACCCAAGTGATGACCGCAGAATTTCTTGATGGCGTCGAAGGCGATGAGCCCTACCGCCACATGCGGTCGACCTGGAACGCATGCAAGGACGCTGCCTTCATCAACCGCATGCTGGCCTACGACTGGCGCTATACCCTTGCCGACAGCGACCTCCCCAAGGTTCGCGCCGCCACGGCCATGGCCGGTATCGAAGTCGGCTATCCGCTGCTCGACGACCGGCTGGTCGATTTTTCCATGGCCTTGGAACCCGAGTGGAAGCTGCGTCGCCTCAAGCTGCGTTGGTTCTTCAAGGAGGCCCTGCGCGGTTTCCTTCCCGACGAGATCATCACCAAGAAGAAGCACGGTTTCGGACTGCCCTACGGTCCCTGGATGGCCAAGGACCCGGCGCTGCGAGACCTCGCCCGCGACAGCCTGCACGGCCTGGTCGAGCGCAGACTGGTCAGAGCCGAATTTGTCGACACGCTGCTCAATCGACATCTGGGCGAACACCCGGGCTACTACGGAGAGATGGTCTGGATCATGATGATGCTCGAACAATGGCTCCGCGGTCAGGAGAAGTCTTTCTCGCTCTGAACCATGAACCCGGCCACCCGTCCTGGCGCCGAGACCTCTCCGGCGAAACCGGCGCTGATCGATCGCGCGCAGACGCCAGCCCGTCCTCGGGACTGCGGGCAAACCCCGTGCGTAGGTGCGCAGTGAGAGCCTTGGGTGCCTTCAGTGCAATCCGGCAGGCCTCCCGGGAAAGCGGGCGTCCGGTCCGCGAGCTCTTCGCAGAAGCAATCGGGCTCCGCCTCGGGATCGGAAGATTGGGCTTGTTGGAGTACCTGGATTATCGACTGTATTTGAACGACCTGGATGCGGAACAGAAGTCCGCCTTTGGAGGCTGGCGCGCACAGCAACTGCTTGAACGACTCCTGGTCGATGATTACTCCCGCTTCCTCAGCCTCGACAAGCTCACGATGTACGCATTGATGCGCGGCCTGGGTTTTCCCATCCCAGAATTGCGCGCGGTCTATGGCCTGACCAGGCCTCAGTCCTTTACCAATCTGGGATCTCCAGAAGCTTTGGCCGACTACCTCCAGGACGGAAGGAACTTACCGGTTTATCTGAAGCCCGCCTTCGGCGCCTACGGCCGCGGGAACACTCTGATCCTCGGCGTCGAGGGCGACCAGTTGAGGCTTGGGGATGGAAGCTCGGTATCCGTCCGATCGTTCTGCGAATCCTTGAACTCCAGAGCCTCCCTGGGGTGGCTACTCCAGCAACCGCTTTGCTCCCATCCAGACCTGGCAGAGGTCTGCGGCGACAAGATTTCCAGCGTCCGGATCCATACCTTCCTTGGCGCAGGGGGTCCGGAAGTGGTCAGCGCCCTCCTGAAGGTCAATGCCGGGGCTCAGGATTGCGACAATTTCCGGCATGGGGAGAGTGGCAATCTGTTGGGCGCCCTGGATATTGCGACGGGCCGAGTCACGCGCGTCGTCTCCGGCACCGGTTCCACACAGAAGCTCGTCGAGCAGCACCCCAGATCTGGAAAGTGTCTGATCGATTTGCAACTGCCCGCATGGCAAGCGGTGGTTGCCCTTGCCCTGGACGCGCAGCTTGCGTTTCCAGGCTATCTTTGCCCGGGTTGGGACATCGCGATCTGTCCGGATGGGCCGAAGATTCTTGAGGTCAATTATTTCGGCGACATCGATCTTCCCCAGCACGCCTATCGGCGTGGCTTTCTTGATGACAAACTCATCGCCCTGATGAAATCCCGAGGGCTGGACCTCGCGAGTTCCGGCGAATCAGCTTGTTCCAGATTCCTGCGACTGAATGGGCGCTCGCGTTTGCGGGTCTGGCCCTGGTGAACTCCGCGATAATCTGATTCGGCGTTCCTGAGCAGGCAGCCCGGCAGGAGGGCCTACGCAAATGCAAGGCTGGTCCTGCCCTCTCCGTGCCGAAACGGCGACTCCCGTCGGCAGGCTGGCTAGCCGGCTTTACCGAGCATCTGGCGAATCTCGTTGACCACTTCTGGATTCGCGAGGCGATAGTTGTCCTTGGACTCTCTCAGGCGGGCAAGATGCTGCTCGACGTTCCGGCTCGTCAAGGCCGCTCCGAAAGTCCCTACCGCATCGTCAGACCCCCGACCGAGGATGGGCTCCAGCATCACATCGCCGAGGGACTTCTTGAAATGCCCGGCTTCCCAGTACCAACGTGTGGAAGACTGCTTGTCGTTCCGGGCCGGAACCGCTTCCGTGGAAAATTCCGAAAAGCCGCTGAAATCCAGGACGCTGACGCCCGCTCCGCCGGCCGGGCTCTCTTCCTCGGCGATGCGGACGAGTTGCCGTTTCCAGTCCTCGAAGAGAGGCCAGAATCCCAGCTCATCCATCAAGACCAAGAGCTGTGCGTGGTAGGGATAGACCACCAGTCGAAGTTCCGCCTTGCTCTCCCTGGCCCGGTGAACGAGTCCACGTAGGTCATCGAAGCTCGGCGAAGTCCGAGTCCCCGCGAGGAAGATATTTCTTGGCTTGCGGGCGTGGTTCTTGGCATTCTCCTCCGCTCGTTGACGAAAGAGGACCCAATAGCCTTCGGCCTTGGTGACATCCAAGTATTCAAGCAGAGGATTGTGGCCCCGGAGGGTCAACTGCTCCGGGTTGTGCTGGAATTGCCGTCGTAGCGTCGTCGCAGAATCGAGCAAGGCCTGCATGGTCAGCGTCGCCCGCAAGCGCCACAGCGTGTCCGCCCAACGCGGGTTTCCCGATGCCGGAACGATTTCACGGGAATTTGCGGCGACTGGAAAATCGAAAAAATCGACCCCGAGCAGGATGAAACGTGGCGACTTCGCAGAATGGAGCGCGCGATCCAGCAATCTGGCTGCCGTAGTCGGCCCAGCCCCGGCCACGGCAGCGTTATAGACCGATTCGTAGCCGGCAGCCCGCCAGACCGGGTGCAGCGGATCGAATCCGACCTCGGCACGCGAGTTGCCAAGAATAATCGCGTCCGGACCGACATGGCGAAGCGCATGATCCTTGATGGTCTCCAGATCGTGATCCGGATACGGCTTGATCCGATTGAACCGCGGGAGATCGACCAACCGGAAGGTACCGTAAGGATCGATGACCAGATTGATCACCGCCGTCGCCAGCAGGGCACCGACGATGGTCAGGATCGTTGCCAGAAAAATGCGGCGGCGGAGTCTTCGAATCGAGGGTGCCATCAGAACTGGAAGTACAGGAATTCGCTCGGGCGGGTCAGCGAGAGGAGTCCGGCCGCCCCCAGCAGGCCGATGGCGAGCGCCCAACTGGTGACGGGCCGCCAGCGAAACGAGAGGAGCGCGAAATCAGGCTGGGCCGGTTGCCTGGGATCCGGTAGCGCGGGCGAGTAGCGGCGAAGCAATTCCTGGGTATTGGGGAAGGCAAACGTGATGAATGCCGCGGCGGCAACCCAAAGATAATTGCCGACGAACTGGCCGCCTCCCCCCAGGAATGTGCCGATATGCAAAGCCTGGACGACCGGCTGGAGAACATCCAATCGGGAAAGAATTGCAGCAGGCAAGGCGGCCCCGTGCGCGCCAAAGAGGCCCCCGAGCACGCTCATGGCCGTCTGGAGGTCGGGTGAGCGGAAGAACACCCAGGCAACATTGACGCACAGGAAGGTGAGCAGAACGCCCAAGACAGTCGCCAGCCGGCCTCCATTCCCCCAACCCATGCGGCTCTTGAAGTCCTGCCAGGCGTGGTTGGCGACCAGATAAAGACCATGCAAGCCACCCCAGATGACGAAATTCCACCCAGCACCATGCCATAGCCCCCCAAGCAGCATGGTGACCGCCAGGTTGAATTGGCGCCGCCACCGACCCTGGCGGTTTCCACCCAAAGGGATGTAAAGATAGTCGCGCAGGAAGCGCGACAGGGTCATATGCCAGCGCCGCCAGAATTCGGTGATATTGGCGGCCTTGTAGGGTGAATTGAAATTGAGCGGCAGCTTGACGCCGAACATGCGGGAAAGTCCGATCGCCATGTCGGAATAACCCGAAAAATCGAAATACAGCTGAAAACTGTAGGCGAGCAGGCCTCCCCAGGCAGTAAATAGCCCGGGGGTACTGCCTAGAGCAAAAACCGGCGCCGCGTATCCGGCCAGGGAATCGGCGATCAGCACCTTCTTGGCCAGGCCGATGATGAAGATCACCAGACCGATCTGAAAGTTGGCCAACCGGGGCCGATAATTCCGGTCGATATCGAACTGCGGCATCATCTCCTTGTGATGCAGCACCGGCCCCGCGATCAGGTGCGGAAAGTAGGTAACGAACAGCACATAGTAGGTAAAGCGGAACTCCCGCGCTTTACCCTGATAGGCATCGACGAGGAAGGCAATCTGGGTGAAGGTGAAGAAGGAAATGCCGATGGGCAGAACGATATTGAGCAAGGGTAGCGCCGATCCCGCCAGGCTGTTGAAGCTCAGGACGAAGAAGTCCGCATACTTGTAATAGCCCAGGAGCACGAGGTTGGCGCCGATAGCCCCGGCAAGAACACGCTTTGCCGACTGGGTGCCGGGGCGCCCCGTAATCCAACGCCCGGCGCTGAAATTGCCGACGATCGATATCCCGAGCAGGAGCACGTAGCGATAATCCCACCAGGCATAGAAGAAGATCGAGCACAGCGCCAGCCAGCCAGCTCCCCACAGCTTGCCGACCCTGCCAAGCAGAAAGTATCCCGCCAGAGTCACTGGCAGGAACAGCAGCAGGAATTCGTAGGAATTGAATAACATGCTCTTGTTTCGTGGCTCTGCCCGGGCGTGCGCCCCGGACTATCCGCCTCAAACCCTGGCGAAATCCCGCACCCTCAGATTATCGAAGAGCCTGGCCGACCAGGCGCCAAGCGAACTCGCCCAAGGGGTGTAGCGGGGAATCTGAAAGACATCGTCGCCGGCGGCGGCAACTCCTGGCGCCGTCGTCACCGCCCCTCGGAAGCCGAGGCGACGAACGATTTCGACATGCTCGGCCCGGTAATCGCGCCCGGGCTTACCATTGGGATAGGCGAAGACATCGACGGCCTGTCCCACGATCTCCTGCAAGCGCGCACGCCCATCGCGAATTTCCTGCTCGGCGACTTCCACCGGAACGCTGGCCAGGATCGGGTGCCTGACCGTGTGGGCGCCAATTTCCATGCCGGATTCGTGCAGGCTTCGCACCTGGGCGGAAGTCATCATCAGATTGTCTGGAAGCCGCTCGACTTGGGCCGCCCGCTGCAATAGCCCGATGGCCGCCTCGCGCTCCTCGAGCCCCAGATACTTCAACTTCGGGAGGATGAGATCGATCGCCTTCTTCTTCTCCTCCGCGGTTCGCAGAGAGATGCGCCCACAGCCCGGGATTTCAAGATGAAGCTCGGTCAAGGCGCACAGGCGGATGCACTCGATCACCGTGTCGTTCCACATCCGCCCACCATCGAGGAATCCGGTCGATACGAAGAAGGTTCCCGGTACGCCGACTTTCCTCATGATGGGCATGGCGATCTCGGCGTTATCGGCGTAGCCGTCGTCGAAAGTGATCACCAAGGCCCGGGTCGGCAGAGTGCCGCCTTCCAGGGCACGCAAGGCATCGCCCAAGGTCATCACGCGAAAGGTCGAGGCGACGAATTCCATCAGGCGCGTAAACCGTTCGGCATCCGGCTCACCGGGGAAGAGCGGATCAGCCGCGGGATGCACCCGATGAAAAATCAGGGTGGACAGGACAGACCCAGCGGCCAACCCATGAACCGAGAAAGCACCGCGGGCCAGCGCAGACAGCGCCATGCTAGGCGGCCTTGCGCAGTGTGACGAGAATCCACCCACGCAGGAAGCGGAGGCAGTCGAAGCGGCTGGTCAGGCGCTCGTAACCGACCCCGAGATAGAACAAGGCACCGTTGAACATCAGGTAGTTGGGGTATTGATTGAGGTATTCGAACGCCTCCACGCCAAGTCCGGCCCGGGCCGCGAGCCGATCGACGTCACCCCGGGTGTTGGTCTTGTAGGCGGTCGGAAAAGTATCCTCCTCGGCTCGCCCTTCGACGGCTTTGACGATCGAGGCGTGAAAGCGGTTGGGCACGAGGCGGGCGACGATGGTCCCGTAGTCCCATAGATTGGCAGTGAGGAAAACGAGCCTTCCTCCCGGCTTGAGCACCCGCGAAAATTCCCGGTAGACAGAATCCGGATCGATCAGGTGCTCAAAGACGCTTCGCGACATGATCAGATCCACGCTGGCATCGGCCAGAGGCAATCGCGCCAGATCCGAATTGTGCGTCTCGATTCCGGGAGGCACATCGGTGAAATCGACCAATTCCACGCCGATCAAGCGCGCCGCGCGGCCCTGGAATTTCCGCAAAACGGGGACGGTGCGTCCGCAGCCCGCATCCAGCAGGACGGAGTCAGGGCGCAGCAATTGCCCCACCCGCTCCTCGAACAGACTATAGGGGTGCTCCGAGTCTCGGTAATACTTCCGCAGCAGTTTTTCCGCAAGCGCCGTCATGATTGTCGTGAAGGAGTGGTCAATTGGAGGGGTCTGGGTGCGCTTCGTGGCGCCCGCGCCTGAGGCTGCGCGGGCTCGGCAAGTTTCTGCCGTTCCCGCAAGGTCGCATCCACGAGCACGACGATGCCCGCGATGTAGTAGGGCAGATCGAAATGCACCAGTGTCAGAAAGGCGCCGCCGACCGCAAATCCGGCGAGACTCACTTGTATCATGCGCATCAGGAGAGGCACCCAGGTCATGAATTCGGGATCTTCCTTGGTTACCCGGGCAATCTTCCCGGCCTTGCGCCAAGTCGCCACGCCCAGCATCACATACAAGAAGAGTCCCGGAAATCCGTGTTCGCCCAGGGCCTGAAAATAGATGCTGTGGGCCACGAAGACGGCATGGCCGTAAAAATTCTCGAATCCTTCAAGCGGCGCATACTTGGAAAAAACCCGGATGTTGTCGGTGGCAAAACCGGCGCCGACGAAAGGCCGGTCGAGCGCAAGATTCCAGAGTGTCTTCCAGGTATAGATGCGGGACATCGCCGAGCCATCATGCTCGTAGGACTGGATCGTCGACATGCGCCCAGTCCAGGTATCGGGCATGAACGTAATCGCCACCGCCAGCACCGCGGCGATGATCAGGGTACCGCGGATGGGATGTCCGCCCTTGAGCGACAGCACCAGCGCCATGGTAACCAGGGCCAAAAGAGCTCCCCGGGACTGGGTGCCGAGGATGGCAAAACAGATGCACACGCCGCTCGCGGCGAGACCGATCCGTACCCAGCGGTGATCGGCTGTCTTGAGGAGGTAATAGAGCAAGGGAACGAGCATCGTCAGCGCAAGGCCCAATTCGTTGTTGCCCATGATGACCCCGCCGGAAGGGCCCCAGACCCGTCCGCCACCCCCGGTCAGCACGGTCCAGATTCCGCCCTTGACCCCGTAGAAGCCAACCGAGACCACCATGATCCAGATGAGGTATTCGATGTACTTGCGCTCACGGATCAACATGAAGGTGACCATCAGCATCAAATGGATCTTGAAAACCATCAACCAGCGATCGATCACAATATCCTGGCTGTTGATGGCGAAAAATGAGGTGACCGTCATCCAGCAGACAAAAAGCAGCTGAATGACGGTAATGCTATTGACCGGGAAAGGTCTGCGCTCCTTCGAGAAGAGGAAACCGATGAGAAGCGAAAGCGCGATGACGTGGGAGAAGGGCATGGTGCGTGCGAACCCGTACGCCATGCGGTGGGGAATCATCATCGCCAGCCAGACCCAGACATAGGCGCCCAGGCGCGGGCTGCGCAGGACGAAGGGAACCAGCCCGAAGATGATCGCCGTAACGAGAATATCGCGCATGGCCGCCCCTTAAGCTCCAACCGGGTTGGCAGCGTGGCTGACCACGTATCGGAATTTCCCTGATTTTTCCGGGGGAATTTCGTCCACCTGGGTCACGACGATCTCGACCGAACCTCCCAGGCGAGCCTTATAGTCGCGAATCAGTCTGGCTTCGGCATCGGGCCCGTAGGGCGGGCGCGCCACGACCAGGATCTCGGTCCGGGTCCGGCTGTGCTGAATGATCTTGAAGCGTTCGATTCCCGGTATGTCGCGGGCGGTATAGATGAGCGCCAGACCATGCATGATCGTCCCGTCGGCGGCCACAACGAAGTCCGTCGTACGCCCCTGGATTTCCTTGATGAGGGGAAGCGTTCTTCCGCACCGGCAGGGGTCTGGCGAGAGAATGGCCACGTCGCCGGTCCGGTAGCGGACAAAGGGAAAATCCTTGGTCGCGGTGTGGGTGACCACGATTTCGCCGGCTTCTCCGGCGGGCAGGACCCGTCCCTCCGAATCGACGATTTCGACGATGATGTCTTCGGCCTGGAGGTGCATCCCGCCCGCCGGACACTCATGGGCAATGAAGCCGGCATCGCGGGCGCCGTAGCCGTTGGCGACCGGACAGCCGAAGACCGAGCCTATGGTGGCCCGCTGCTCATCGTAGAGCCGCTCGCTGGTCACGAAGGCAACCCTGATCCCAAGATCATCCATGCGCTGCCCCCGGTTCCGGGCATGATTGGCGATCAGGGAAAGGGAAGACGGGTAACCGAAGAGCATGCGGGGCCGGCATTGGCGTATCCGGGCCACGTAGCGGTCGAGATTGGCCTCCGACATCTCGAAGGCAGGCAACAGTTCAGTGCGCAACAGACGATCGCGTACTTGGCGTACACGATCCTGGGCGCCGAGTTCGATCGGACTTCCCCAGACCACCATTTCCGGATCGCCGATGTCCACACCCCACCAGCGTGTTACTCGCCACTTGGCCCCCACATCGTGGCTCTTGCGACCCTTGCCGATGTAGAAGATGAGCGGCTCTCCTGAGGACCCGCCGGTGTTGTAGCGGCTGAGGGCCAGGGCACCGTCCGCCTTGAGCGCTTCGCCCGCCTTGCGCATCGTCGGCTTGTCGGTCAGCGGAAGGCGTTGCAGATCGGCGACGCTGGTGACACCGGCGGGGTTGAATCGCAACTGCGCAAACAGGTCGCGATAGTAGGGAACGGTTTTTCCGATGCTGACCAAGAACTCACGAAGGCGGCCGACCCGCCAGGCATCAAGAAATCCGGGCGGCAGACGCTCCTGTTGCTCCAGTCTTCGGCGAACTGCCACCGAGTCGTGGTGCTTCAGGCGTTCGTGCAGGGGAAAGATCACGTTGGCGCACAGGGCCGTATAAAGACTCATGCCAGCCCCTCCTCGACCGTACCCATCGGCACCGCGACGCGGCGATAGACCGCCAGCCACCGTTCGCGAATCTCCGACCAGGCGTACCGCCTGGCCTCCGCCAAGCCCCCATTCACCAAGCGCTGGGCGAAGGGACGGTCCGCAATGAGACGTCCGATGGCAACCGCCATGGCTTCGGGCTGCCCGGGCGGGACCAGGAGCGCCGTCTTTTCGTGGAAGGCAATATAGGGAATTCCGCCGACATCGGTACTGACCACGGGAACCCCGCTGGCGTAAGCCTCGAGGATGGAAATCGGCATGTTATCGACCGTACTCGGATTGATCGCCACATCGGCACTCGCGTAGAGGGCAGCCATGTTGTCATTGTCGATTCTGCCGACGAAGCTGACTCCATCGGAGATCCCGAGTTCGCCGACCAGGCGCTCGCAGGAGGCCAGGTCCGGACCCGTACCGGCAATGGTCAAGGTCGCTGCGGGCCAGCGCTTACGCACGAGAGCATACGCCCGGATCGCGGTGGGGATGTCGTAGATTGGTTCCAGGTTGCGGGTCACGATGCAGTGGGGCGCGCCGATCTCTCCCGCCCAAGGCCGCGGGCTGAAACGATTCAGATCGATAATGTTGGAAATGATCGAAGCCTGAAGGTGATACTTGGAGAAAACGTCCTTCAGGAAGCCTGACGGGGTGATCAACGCTTCGGCCGAGCGCAAGAGGGAGACCGCAAAAGGTGGCCGCGAGGCGAGGAATTCGTCGGCCTGCCCGCCTCGATAGTTCACGATCACCGACCTTCCCCGCAGATGGGCAATCACGATCGCCGGCGCAGCGCACAGATGCCAAGCCCAGCCGGAATTGGCGAAGATGTGGAATACCTGATTGCGGCCGGCGGCCCGCCAGAGGGAAAAAAGGTAGGGCAGCAACCGAAAGCCGGCCCGAAGCAACGGAATCCTGCCGGCCCAGGCCGGGCGGTAGGGTGCGTTTGTCTGCACCAGTTCGACGGGCACGCCCTCGTTCGTGAGCAGCCGAACCAGCTGCCGGCACTGGTTCGCCATGCCTCCGGAAGGCGGGGGCAAAGGCCCGACGACGACAACCCGGGGGAGGGCCGCTGCGCCCTGCCGGATCGCCTCCGCATCGCGCTTCGCCCCCCGCGACCAAAGGCGCCAGGAGAGCCCCAGGGCGACGACGACGAGGACGCCCGCGGCCAGCGCAGCCAGCCTCAGCCGATTGCCCAATTCGGCCAGGGCACGTTGACTCTCTTCACTACCGGCCGTCTCCACCAGGCGAATTCCCGGATGGATGCCGACGGCGATGGCAGCCAATTGCTCGAGATGGCGGGAGAGATGACCCGCAGCCCGAACGATGGGACTGGCATCCACCGTTCCGACATTGTTGCCCCAGAACAAGTACCACTGGGCGGAGCCGCGGCGATAGTAGTCTTCCGCCTTTTCCGGGACGGCATATCCCGGCCGCGCCGCGGGATTGAGGACCGCGATCCGCGCTGCCTGCCGCTCGCCGCGTAGCGCCGCACGGAACTCGAGGGCCGAGAGCGGCTCTCCGCTCTCGGCATCGAGAAAGAGATAGTTGTTGAAGACGTCGATCGCCCGCCAGCGCCCCGCCTGATCATCCCATACCTCATTGAAGATATGGCCATGGCCTCCGTAACCGTCGAAGGAAAAGCTCCAGCGACGGTTGGGAATTCCTGCAGCGGTCGCCAAGGCGGCGAAGACATCCGCGAAATCGCCGCAGTAGCCCGCGCCCTCCTCGACGATGCGCCTGTAGGTTTCCTCCAACCCGGCCATGATCGGCCCTCGGTCGGAAAGCCTGGCCTGCAGGTGCTCGGCAATCAGCCCCGCCTTCTTCCAGTTGCCGGAAACGCGACTCAAGGTCTCCGATCCGGAATAACTGACGAGGGGCTCCGGCGGTGGAGCACCGTCCTGAAGATAATCCGCCGGGGGAGCCGCCGGAGACCAGTCCAAGGCCGAGACGGAAACAACCCCTTGATAGAGCAGGGCATTCCGCAGTCGAACTGCCTCGCTGCTTGGAATGGCCTGGGCCACAACCCAGACCAGCAGCGCCGCCAGCAAGCCGAGATCCCACGCCAATAGGCGGGCCATCCGGCGCCCGGCGAGATCGTTTCTCACCAGCAAAGGCCCTCGATCTTGCCTTTCAGGGCTGATCCGTTCGGAAGACCCACCAGGTCAAGCACGAAGTGCCGATCGGTGACGTGCTGCTCCAGGGCGGCAAAAATCTCCCGGGTCGCGAGGCCTACGACGAGAACATCGCATTCCGCCGCCACTTCCGCAAGTTCTTCGCGCATCAATTCGCCAAGGTGCGGCACATGCTGATCGATGAATCGCCGATTGGCACCCAGAAGACGCGAAAGATGCACCTCGGGGTCGTAGACGCGCAACTGGACGCCCTTCCCGACCAATTGCTCGGCCAAGGTCACCAGGGGCGATTCCCGCAGGTCGTCGGTCCCGGTCTTGAACGAAAGACCGACGAAACCGACCTTGCGGGAACCGGTCGCCAAGACCTTGTTCAGCGCGTGCTCGACATGGAACTTATTGGACGACATGATCCCCGCGTGCATCGGCAATTCGACGTCGCGCTGCTTGCCGAGATAGAGCGTTGCCCGCAGGTCTTTCGGCAGACAGGATCCACCGAAGGCGTAACCGGGTTTCAAGTAAGCCTTGGAGATGTTGAGCTGCGTATCGCGACAGACCAAATCCATCACCTCGAAGGGATCGACGCCCAACGCCTCGCAAAGGCGGGCGGTTTCATTGGCGAAGGTGATCTTGAGGGCGTGGAAATTGTTGCAGCAGTATTTGACCATTTCGGCTGAGCGCACGCTGGTGCGATAGAACTCGCAGGGCAGATGGCCGAAAAGCGAACGCAGGCGGTCGGCCGGATAGTCATGGTTGCAGCCGACGATGGTGAAGGGAGGCTTGTCGTAATCGCGGATCGAACTGCCCTCGCGCAGAAATTCGGGCTGGAAGCAGCAGAAGAAATCGACACCCTCCTTCTTGCCGGAAGCTTCCTCGATGATGGGCCGAATCACGTCCTCGACGGTGCCGGGCACCAGCGTCGAACGGAAGACGAAGACATGGGGCGCAGACTTGCTGCGCATCGCCTGACCGACTTGCTGCGCAAGCCGCAGCATCGCTCCCTGGTCCTGGCTTCCGTTGGAGGCCGAGGGCGTTCCGACACAGACGAGGGAGATATCTGATTCGGCCACCGCCCGGGAAGCGTCCTGGGTGACCGCAACGAGACCGGAGGCGACAACTTTCTGCATCAGGTCCACCATGCCCTCTTCAACCACCGGGGTTTTCCCCGCAGCGATGAGGTCGAGCTTGGTCTGATCGACATCGACTCCGATGACGTGATGCCCGTCCCGGGCCAAACAGGCCAGAGAAACCGCGCCGACATACCCCAACCCGAAAATGCTGATTTTCATAGTGCTATCCCATGAGTCCGAAAGTGAAATTCTAGTTCTTGGCCACAACCCGGGCGATGATGGCATCCAGACGGCGCATCGAAGCCTGCCAGTCGTGATTGCTCAACATCCGCTCGCGGCCAGCCCGGGCAAGGCGTTCCCGCTCCCCGGCGTCTTCCATCAGGCGTAAACAGGCAGCAGCATAGGCGCGTGGTTCATTGCCGACCAGGAAATGTTCCTCATCCAGGGCATCAACGCCGCCCGCACCCGCCGGGCTGGTCACCACCGGCACGCCCATGGCCATGGCCTCCAGAATCTTGTTCTGGGTGCCGCGGGCGATGTTGAGCGGCGCAACCATGGCAGCCGATCGCAGGATGAAGGGTCGGACGTCGGGAACCGATCCAGTCACTGTGACTCCAGGGAGTTCGCCGAGTTTTTGCACGGCCGGGCTGGGATCGGCACCCACGATGAGAAGCTTTGCTCCGGGCCGCTTGGACTGAATGAGCGGCAGGGTATTGCGGCAGAAATCGAACATGCACTCCTGGTTCGGGTAATAGTCCATGCGGCCGATGAAAGAGAGCGTGTCGGCATCATAGCCCTCCCCGTCCGGCTTGAAGAAGCCCGCATCGACACCGTTCGGAAACCAGTCGGTGGCGCGGGCGGCACCGTAACTCTCCAGGGTTTCCCACTCGGCCCGGGTGGTCGCCGTGCACAGATCGAACTTGCGGGCCAGTCGCTTTTCTGCCGCTTCCATCTTGGCGCCTTCGAGGCGATAGCCGAGGGAGAGCGGGAAGGGCTTGTAATTGGCATACTCGAGCCACTTCTGGGAATCCATATCGCCGAAGTCGAGGATTTTCGGGGTTCCCGGCACATCTTCAACGTATTGAGCCACCGAAGAACAATGGACGAAGATGAGGTCGAAGCGCTCGCGAGCGACGAGCGCGTCCACCTTGTCCTTGAGTTCGGGGGAATAGAAGAATCCCATGGACGACGGCGTGATCAGCGGCAAACGGACGACCATGCGGGCCACCTGAATGGGATTCTTCACCCGCCCCATTTCGTAGCGGTGGCAGTGGCCGGCGATGCCTTCCCCTTCAGCCGCCTCCGCCTGCGACCGGGCCAGCGAGCAGACCGTGACCTGATGCCCCTGGGCGCTCAGGTGACGGATCATGTTGAAGGGGCGAATCTTCCCTCCCCGCTTAGGCGGGAAAGGGAAGCGATGGCAGACGTAGAGAATCTTCATGCCAGCAATCCTTGCAGTTCTGTGGTGACATCCTCGTGACTGCGCCCATCCAGGAAGAGGCGTGCCCAGATTTCGAAATTGAGCAAGGCGATCAGGGCATCGGTGTAATCCTCGCGGTTGGCACGATGATCGGCCACCAGACGGGCCACCTCGGCCGAATTGAAAAACCCGCGGGAATCGAGTGCCTGAGGACTGAGAATCCGATCGAGAACTCGCCCGAGTTCCCCCTTCAGCCAGGCGCCCATCGGCGTTCCGAATCCCCGCTTCTTGCGGTGCAGGATGTCTTCGGGGAGTTTTCCGGCGAGCGCCTTCTTCATCGCCGCCTTGAGTACGCCTCCCTTGATCTTGATCTGCTCCGGCATAGTCGCCGCCATTTCGAGCAGTTCGTGGTCGAGGAGGGGGACTCGGCATTCCAGGGAGACGGCCATGCTCATCTTGTCCGTGAGCATGAGCAGGTCGTCGGGAAGCTGGGACGCCATATCGACCGCCAGCATATGGTTGCAGGGATCGTCCTGATGGCAGGCCGCAAAGGCATCCACCAGCGGATCCCAGGATTCGCTTGCGGACTTGCGCAGCAACTGAGCCGCCCGGGTGCGATCGACAATCTGCAGATAGGCGCGATACCGTTCCTCGAAGGAGAGTTCCGCGGTGGCAAGAAATCCCTTGGCAAGCCGGGAGACGTTGAGCCACTTGGAATGGCGATCGGCCGGCAAGAGGCGCCCGACGCCCTTGGCCAGTCCCTGGAGCGAGCCCGGTAGCCGATTGAAGCGTTCGGAATAATGGTTTCCAAGGTAGCGCCGGTAGCCCCCGAAAAGCTCGTCCCCACCCACCCCGGATAGAATCACCGTCACGTCCCGGCGTGAGAATTCACTGACCAGATAGGTGGTGATGAAGGCTGTGTCGGCGATGGGCTCATCCATGTGCCAAAGCAGCTTCGGCAAAAGGGATACCACATCGGGCCGGACAACGATTTCATGGTGGTCGGTGCCAAAAAGCTCGGCGACGCGGCGCGCATAGGGAAGTTCGTTATAGAAGTTATCGGCCGCCGAACCGCCAAATCCGATGGCATAGGTCTTGACGGGGGCGGAAGTGGAAGCCGCCATGCAGGCGACCACAGCCGAGGAATCGATTCCCCCGGATAGAAAGGCGCCGATGGGTACATCGGAAACCATCTGCAGACGGACCGCCCGTTCGATACCGGCGGATATCCGGTCTATCCATTCGGCTTCGCCGATTCCGTGGGCGATGCGCTCCGGCGGACTCCAGTAGCGGCGCATTTCCTGGCGTCCGCCTTCGACGACCAGCACCGTCGCCACGGGCAATTTGGCAATTCCCTGCAGCATGGACCGAGGCGCCGAGACGTAGCCGAGGTTGAGGTAGCTGGCCAGGGAAGTGGTATCGACTTGGGCGGTAACACCGGGCAGGGCGAGGAGTGCCTTGGCCTCGGTCGCGAAGGCGAGTCGCTGGCCGTCAAGGCGCCAGTACAGGGGCTTGACCCCGATTCGGTCACGCGCGACGAGCAGGCGACGGCGAACCGAATCCCAGAGGGCGAAGTTGTACATCCCATTGAGCCGGAGAAGGAAGTCGTCTCCCCACGCCTCGTAGGCATGCAAGATGACTTCGCAGTCCGATCCGGTACGGAAGCGATGGCCGAGGCCTTCGAGTTCACGCCGCAATTCGCGGAAATTGTAAATCTCGCCATTGCAGACCAGCCAGAGCGTCTCGTCCTCGTTGGTCAAGGGCTGGTGGCCCCCCGCCAGATCGATGATCGAAAGGCGTCGCATGCCGATGACACATGCCCCGTCGTGGTGCCAGCCATGATCGTCCGGCCCACGGTGGCGGGTGACCGCCCCCATGGAATCCATGCACCCCGGATCCGCTTGGCGTCCGTCGAGATTGATGACTCCGTAAATACCGCACATGGGGTGGCGGCTCCTCAGGAGATCTCAGCGGCGCCCCGGCGCCCCGCGGGAAGAATATTGGCATAGACCCGGCGATAATTGGCCGCACTCCGCGCCCAGGTCCGCTCGTGTTCGACAAAGCTCCTTCCCGCTTGGCGCAATTTTTCCCAACGTTCCGGAGAATCCAGGAGGCCATGAATCGCAGCGGCCAGGGCAGCCGCATCCCCGGCACGGAACAGAACTCCGGTCTCGCCATCGCGGATCAATTCGCGGTGCCCGCCTACATCGGAAGCGACCAGCAATTTGCCCTGGGCCATCGCCTCCAAGGGCTTCAGCGGCGTTACCACATCGGTCAGCCGCATCGATTTCCGCGGGTAGCACAGCAGATCGATCTGCCCGTAATAGCGCTGGACTTCGGAATGAGGTACCCGGCCGGTGAAGACGACGCGGTCGGCCAGGCCAAGCTTCCTGGCCTGCTCCCGCAGAGCGGCATCCTGGGGGCCGCCGCCGACCAGGAGCACCTTCAGTTGCGGACGCTGGGGAGCCAGCCGGGCAAAGGATTCGAGGAGCAGGTCCAATCCCTCGTAGGCGTAGAAGGAACCGGCGAAACCGAGTACGGTACTGTCGGCCAGACCGAGCTGCCGGCGCAATTCGGGATCTGCGGGTGGGTCGTAGGCAAAGGACTCGACATCGACAGCATTCGGGATGACGGTCACCTTGCTCTCGGGGATGCCTCCGCGAACCAGAATATCGGCTCGCAGCCCATCGCAGATCGTGGTAACGGCGTCGACCCGCCGCAGAGCCCAGGTTTCCAGTGCCCGCGAAAGCCGATAACGCAGACTGCCTTCAGTCGTCGTGCCGTGGTCGACTGCAGCATCTTCCCAGGAAGCGCGCATTTCATAAACCACAGGAATCCCGAGGCGACGACCCGCGCGTATCGCCGGAATGGCGTTCAGAACCGGCGAATGGGGATGCAGGATATCTGGCTCGTGGATAGCGGCGAGTTCGCGGATACGCGCTTCGGTCGCCGCCATCTGACGGAAATAGCCCCGAATTCCCGTCATGCCCGGACTTGGCTGGGTGCGATGAAATGTCCAGCCGTCTACGGTCTCTTCCTCGGCGGCGGTTTCACCCTGTTTCGGCGTCGTCAGGTGCATCGTCTCCCAGCCGAGGCGCCGCTGCTCGGTCAAGAGCGCCAGGGAGCGAAAGGCATAGCCGCTATGCAGGGGAATCGAATGATCGAGAATGTGGAGGACCTTGAGGGGGCGCGACTCCTCGCGAAATCCCTCTTCAACGACCGCTTTGTCGAGCGCGCTCATGCCACCTCCAGCTTGCGCGGCATCGCCTCGCCCAGGACGTTGCGCAGGAAGGCCTCGAACATCAACACGGTCCAGATCGGGCTGGAGTAATCCCGAGCGCCGCTGTCATGGGCGGCGACCAGATGCTCCAGATAGGACCGATTGAACCAGCCGGTGGCGGCCAAGGTATCGCCCAGAAGCGAGTCTCGCACCCGTTGGCGCAGGGGACCGCGGAACCAGCGCGCAAGCGGAACCGCGAACCCCATCTTGGGACGATAAAGCACCTCGTTGGGCAGCCGGGGTTCCAACGCCTTCTTGAACAGCCATTTGCCTTCCTGACCGCGAATCTTGAGATCGGGTGGCAGACTTGCCAGCCACTCGACCAGCGGATAATCCATCAGGGGCTCGCGAACTTCCAGGGAGTGTGCCATGGACGCCCGATCGACCTTGGTATTGATGTCGCCGACCAGATAGGTCTTGAGATCCAGGTACTGGATGAGCGCCAGGGGATCGTCGGTGTTCGCCTTCCCGGCATGGTGCTTGAAGACTTCGAGCGCCTGATATCCGCCGAGGGCCGATTTGAACGAACCGGAAAACAACTGCTGCCGCATGGCATCGCGCAGAATGGACACCGAATGGAAATAGGCCTCCACCGAGTTTCTCGCCAGGGCCTGGAAGGTGGTCTTGGCACGGACGAAACGCGGCGCCCAATCGGCCTTGGGGTAGACATGGCCGAGGATACCGAACAAGGGCCGACGCAGCCCCAGGGGAAGCATGCTACGCATGTGTTCTTCCATGAGATGCAGGCGATACCGCCGGTAGCCCCCCAGGCTTTCGTCGCCACCATCGCCGGAAAGGGCGACGGTGACATGGCGGCGGGCGAGCTGACACACGCGATAGGTGGGGATGGCCGAACTGTCGGCGTAGGGCTCGTCGTAGAGCCGGGCCAAGGTATCGATGAGGTCGAAATCGTCGCTCTCGACGAGATCGACGAAATGACGCGTCTTGTAGCGGTCGGCGACCAGTTTGGCGAATTCAGCTTCGTTGAACGCCGGGTCCGAAAAAGCGATGGAACAGGTATTGACCGGGTCTGCGGAAATCCTCGCCATGGCCGCCACGACGCCGCTGGAGTCCACCCCCCCGGAGAGGAAGGCTCCCAGCGGAACCTCGGAAATCATCCGCAGACGCACCGATTCGTCGATGCGCCGATTGAGTTCCTCGCAGGCATCGCCATCCGACATCCGGTTGTCGAGGGTGAAATGCACATCCCAGTATTCTCGCGGCGCAGGAAGCTTGGCCCCTCGCCGCACGGTCAAGGTATGGCCCGGGGGCAGCTTCGTGGCCCCACGGAATATGGTCCGCGGCTCGGCGACGTAGCCCAGGGCGAAGTACTCCTCCACCGCCAGGGGATCCATTTCCCGCTCAAGGCCGCCGTGGGCCAAAAGGGATTTCAGCTCGGAACCGAAGAGCAACTGCCCATCGCCGAGCAGGGCGTAGAAGAGCGGCTTCACGCCCAGACGGTCCCGTGCCAAAAAGAGGGTTTCCCTCCCCCGGTCCCAGAGGGCGAAAGCGAACATTCCGCGGAAGCGCTCGACGCACGCCTCCCCCCAGGCTTCCCAGGCATGGACGATGACTTCGGTATCGCTGCGGGTATGAAAAACGTGCCCCAGCGCCTGCAATTCGGGAATCAGTTCCTGGTAGTTGTAGATTTCGCCGTTGAAGACGACGCAGACGCTACCGTCCTCGTTATAGAGAGGCTGCTGGCCTGTAGACAGGTCGATGATCGATAGGCGCCGATGGCCCAGGCCGACGCCCGGTTCGAGATGCGTCCCGCCTTCGTCAGGCCCCCGGTGGAATTGGGTTTCATTCATCCGCACCAGGATCTCGCGACCCACATCCCGTTTGCCACGAGTGTCAAAAATTCCGGTTATCCCGCACATGTCGTCTCTATCGTTCGTTCAACTGCCCGCACACCTGCTGGCTCAAGCTGCCTGAAGCATCAATTGGTCGTAGATTCTCGCGTACTCGGCCACCATGGCATCCAGGCTGAAACGCCGCTCGACTTCCATTCTGGCCGCCCGACCGAGGTCGCGCGCCTTCTGCCGGTCCTTCGCCAGGGCGACGATCTTGGCAGCCAAGGCGTCGGGCGACTCGGCCGGGACCAATTCGCCGGTTTCCGGAGGGCGCAGCAACTCCGGATTCCCACCCACTTCGGTGGCAATGACCGGAATCCCGCTGGCCATGGCCTCGAGTATGGTATTGGAAATTCCTTCCGCGCGAGACGGTAGCACAAAACAGTCAAAGCCCCTCAGCACAACAGGGATATCGTTCCGTTCCCCCGGGAGCCAGCACAATGAATCGAGCTCGGCGGCGGCGAGGATGTCGCCGACCGCCTGGCGCAGCGGGCCGTCACCCACCATCACGAGCCGGAGGGAATTCCTCAGGTCGGGGGCGATCGCCAAAGCCCTGACGAACGCCCTGGCCAGGGTGACCTGATCTTTGACTGCCTGCATGCGGCCCACTGTTCCCACCAACCACAGGTCTTCGCCGACAAAAGGGCACCCCGGAATCGATTCCCGCCCCTCCCGCGGTCTGAATCGCTCCGCGTCCACGCCGTTGTAGATTTGGGCCAACTTGTTGTCCGGTACGCCGATCCTGGTCCGCAAGTATCCTTCCAGGTCCTTCGAGAGGGCCAGGTAATAGGTCACGAAGGGCCGGTAGAGCCGGCGGATCCGCTGGTATTTGACGCTACTCCCGTCGAGGTCCTCGACATCGCGCCCGTGCTCACTGTGAACGCGGACCGGGACGCGGGCCGCCCAGGCCGGCAGAGCCACCTCGAGCGCCGCCAGATTGCGGGTATGGACGATAGACGGCCTGTTCTCCCGGAAAAGGCGATAAAGCCGCGGATACAAGCGCAGCGCGTGACCGGGCGGCTTGTCCAGGGCCACGAATTCGACATCCTGGCGCTCGATCCGGCGGCGAAACTCGCCGATCTGCGTCAACGCGATGATCATGTGCCGGTAACGGTCCGCCGGCAGGCGATTCACCAGATTGACGACCCCATTCTCGAGCCCACCGGTGTCGAACCGGTAGACCACGTGGGCGATGAGGGGGCGAGTATCCGCGCCCTTCACCGGCGGTCCCGGGTGGCAGCCAGCAGCCGGTCGAGGTCGGACCCGGCCTCGCGTACGAACTGGGAAAGGATTTCCCCGGTCGGTCGCCCGCCCTTCGCGGCATAGAGGACGATGATGGCCGAATCGTCCGCCTGACCCGCAAATCTCGCCATGGCCAGGTCGACCTTGGCGGTGAGGTCACTGACGGTCGTCTTGCCCCCCAGCCAATACCACTGCCAGACTTCTATTCCTTCCCGCACTGCGTCACTCTGCCCGGGCTGCTGCAATTGGAAAACGCGTACCTGGCGGCCCTCGCTCCCCGAATCGACGGTTCCGGTCGATTTCTCCACAGCGATCCAGTCGGGATCCTGGCTCTTGAGCAAGGCGTTGACCGAGGAAATCATCTTCCGCCCATAGCCCTGACCGCGATAGTAGGCCACATAGACGCCAACCTCGTCGCTGCCGTTGCGGTACACCCGATGACCAAGCGCAGCGTAGTCGCGGTAGGCCGGCTGGAAGACCGGTATGACGTCGCTCGACGCCCATTCGCCGGCCTTGCCCAGGTTTTGCGGAATGGCCAGATCCACCGGAGCTGCGCCATCAACCGCCTGGATCCGTTCGGCAAGCACGCGCGGCAGGACGACGATGGCCGCCATGGCGATGACCACCATGACCAGCCGCCCCACGGCGGGTGCCGCTGCGTTCGCCAAGGCCGCAGGCGCCTCCAGGGCCGGCGGATCCTCGCTCCAGCGGGTTCCGATGTAGAACATGGCCGCAATGACGATGCCGAAGAAGAGCCACCCGTACACCAGATGGTCGACTCCCGCTGCCAGGCGGTTTCCGGAAAGGTGACCCAACATCACGATGAGGTAGGCACGCACCCAGTTGGCGACGATGGGAACCAGCGCCGAGACGGCAAAGAAGATCAGGCGGCGGCGTAGGGAAACGTAGTTGAGATAGGCGAAAAGGCTCCCGACCATGAGCGAGGCGATGAGATAGCGCACCCCGCTGCAGGCTTCGACGACCGACCAGTTCCCCGAGGGGATTACGAACGTCAATCCCTGCCGGTAGACGGGGATTCCGCTCAACTGGAGACCGTAGATGGTCACCGTCGCAGTTCCCTCCATCAGGGTCGGCATCATGAACTCGCCCACCGGAACCGCGAAAAAGAGGAAGGCCAATGGGAAGGCGATCACCCCTGCGGCAACCCGTCCGAGTACCGCGACAACGGCGGCGATGATCATGCCGACGACGGCGAACTGGGTCGCGGCGTTGGCGGCAACCAAGTCGCCGGCCAACCAGATCGTTCCCAGCAAGAGGGCCGGAAGGAGCACCCAGGGCGCGGGCGCAGGCGATTCCCGCAGCAGCGCGTCGCGCGCGCGCCAGACGAGCCATAGAGCGATTGGGGCGACGACGAAGCCATGGGCGAAGGTGTCCGAGCGGGCCCAGATGGCAACCATCCCCGATAAGGTTTGCCAGTACCAGACACCGATCCAGGCCAGCAGCGCAAAAAGTGCCCCCAGGGCTGGCGTCCAGCCTGGCGCCGCAGTCTTTCCGGCCAGGCGAGCCGAATTCACTTCCGTCAAGGACACTGCAGCCTCCTAAGATTTTCGTCGGCAACCTTCATGGCCATCTCGCCCTTCCGAACACCCCGTGAATCAGCCAAGATTCCGTACGATATGGGGACCCAACCAGTTGGCCAAGGCTATCGGCATACGCCGCCAACCCTCGATCATCAACTTGTATTTGGCGTTGGAAGGATTGTTCTGGGGAATGGAATCACTGCGATAGAGGCAGTACTCGTAGAAGAGCGGCTGCGGCTCAAATCCCCAGTTCTTCTTGAACGAATACGAACCCGTTCCCTGTTTGCTCCGGCCGTAGTCGAAGACCTTGATTCCCCGCTGGCAAGCCATGCGCATCAGTTCCCAGTACTTGAAATCGTTTGCCGCCAGATTGCGTGCCGCACTATCGTCCCCCGCGTAGTAAGGAAGGATCTCGTCGCGGAAGAAAAAGCTCAGCACGCCGCTCAGCAGTCGGCCATCGGGCCCGCTGACCGTCAGGACTTCGCAGTCGCGGCCGAAGGTCGCGGCGAGCCGCTCGAAGTATCGCCGGGGTAAGGCCGGGGTTCCATGCCGATGGACGTTGTCGGCGTAAAGCGAGAAGAACTTGCCGACGTCGGCATCCACCGTGCTGGTCAGCCCGTTGGCGATCCCCTTGCGGACCATGGCGCGCTGCTTCCTCGGGATGGCCAGGAGGTTTGCCTCTTCGTCGGCAAGAATCTCCTTCCGGAAGGTGACGTAGAGGTCCTGGGTCGGCCAGTCCGGGTTGCGACTGGTCGTGTGCCTCAATTCCAGGTGGTCGACGCCGAGTTGGCGTGCAAGGGTCTGCGCCTCCCGGACCAACAGGGCCGTCGCCTCGGCGTCGATCGAAGCGATCCCGCCGTAGACCGCAAAGGGCAGCGACACCAGGGCCTTGCCGAAGAGCAGACTGCGCACGTGGGCCATGGGCAGAATGGCGAGCACGTCGCCGGACCGCTCAGCGTAGAGATAATGGGTCTTGTGGCGGAAGACGTCTTCCAGGATTCCCTGCCACTCCGAACGGTGGAAGAAGGTCGCTTCGGGACAGGCGGCGACGAAGGCGTCCCAGCGGGCTGCAGCCCCGCGTTCCCGGCAATTGAGTGTTTTGACAGTCAGCATCTGCGAAGGTAATCCGGATACCGAATCTGGAATCGCTTCAGGACAATTCGCTGGCCAGAACGCGATCCATTCGGCCCCAGGCAAAATCCTTCAGCAACTGGGCGAGTCTGCCCTCGGTTCTATCGATATTGACGTAATGCCGAAAACGAGTCTTGGCACCGACATTGGGGATGCGCGGCTGCTCCGGATCGATTTCCCAAGGGTGGAAGTAGAACACCGCAGGCTCGCCATCCTTCTGGTTGACCTGCTGCAGGAGCCAGCGCGAAACAGAATAGGGCATGAGCCGGAAATAGCCCCCGCCGCTCGCCGGCCAATTACGGCGCATCATCCGTACCGTGGTCGCCGGCACCTCGATCAGGCGGCCTATACGGTGCGCGAATCGCGGCGCATCGGGCATCCCGTAGTGATCGTGCTGGATGGGGTAGATGCTGGAGCTATACCGGTACCCTTCACTCTCCAAACATTCGAAAGCCCAAAGATTGCCTTCGCCGATGGAAAAACTGGGCGCCCGATAACCGACCACTTCCTGGCCCGACAAATCTTCCAGGACCAGTTTGGCGAGGCGGATGTCGGCGGTGAATTCTTCCGGCGTCTGATCATGGGCCCGCTCGTGACCATAGCCATGGCTGGCGATTTCGTGGCCGCCGTCGGCAATCCGTCGAACGACCTCCGGGTAACGCTCGGCTATCCAACCGAGGGTGAAGAACGTCGCCTTGGTGGAGTGATCCGCAAGAAGTTGCAGAATTCTGTCCACATTGCGCTCGACCCGACATTCCATGGAAGACCAAGTCGAGCGGGGAATATGGGGGGCGAAGGCGGAGACCTGGAAATAGTCCTCGACGTCGATGGTGAACATATTGGTGATCGCCTGGCCCATCGTTACTTGGCTCCCAGACAATCGCCTGCATGCCGGGCGAGCAACCACTCGCCAAGGTCGACGGCAATACGCTGGGCGGCCTGACCGTCCCAGAGTTCCGGCGCCCGTCCGCCCTTACCTCTCCCGGCAAGAATTTCACCAACTTCCCGCAGAATGGCTGCGGAATCCCTGCCGACCAGCGTATTCGTTCCTGCGGTGACGGTAATCGGCCTTTCGGTATTCTCCCGAAGCGTCAGGCAGGGGACTCCCAGCGCGGTGGTTTCCTCCTGCAAGCCGCCGGAATCTGTGAGAACCAGGGTCGCCCCGGCCATCAGGCCGAGCATTTCCAGGTATCCCTGGGGAGGGAGGATCACCATACAACGGGGATCGATCTGACCGGCCAGGCCGAAGCGGTCGATATTGGCGCGGGTGCGCGGATGGAGGGCAAACACCAGCGGAAGATCGTCGGCAACCTGGCGCAATACCGTGAGCAAAGGCTCCAAGGTTTCGCGCTGATCGACATTGGACGGGCGATGCAAGGTGACGACACCGTACCCGCGCGGCCCGCCCAGGATCGCAGAATCGACCCCATGCGCCGTCAGGGTTTGCGCGGGAGACCTGGCACCGTCGCGGTGGCAAAGCAGCGAATCGATCATGACATTGCCGACGAAGCGGATGCGCTCGTTGGGGATGCCTTCCCTCGCCAAATTGTCGGCTGCGTCCCGCTCGGTGGTATAGAGTCGATCCGCAATCTGATCGGTCAGGAGGCGATTGATCTCCTCCGGCATTTTCCGGTCGTAACTACGCAACCCCGCTTCGACATGGACGGTAGGAATCCCTTTCTTGACCGCCACCAAGGAACAGGCCAGGGTCGAATTGACATCGCCCACCACCAGAACGCAACTGGGTTTGCGTTCGTCGAGGACCGGTTCGAAGCGCCGCATGACTTCGGCCGTCTGGACGGCATGGCTGCCGGAACCAACTTCCAGATTGATGTCGGGACGGGGCAACCGCAAATCCTCGAACAGCCGGTCGCTCATGTCCTTGTCGTAATGCTGACCGGTATGGACGAGCAGGGTTGGAATGGCAGGCGATGCTTCGGCAAAAGCGCGCAGGATCGGCGCCATTTTCATGAAATTCGGCCGAGCGCCGACGACGCAGACGACCGGCCCGAGATCAGCCGGCCAGGATCCGGTCGTCATTTGGTGGTCTCCTCTTCGCCGGGTTTGGCGCGGACCGCCCCGACCAGCCGTTCCATCAGCGCCAAAGTCGCCGAATTGATCCGCTCGATCCGCAAGAGACTGCGCTCAAGGCGATTGATCCGCTCGCTCAGATGACCTTTGCGCAACCCGGCCAATTCGTTGGCCATTTCCTCGGCCGTCGCAACGTCGAGTTCCAGTTTTGCCAGATCGGCTTCGATCGCATCTCCCGGCATCGCCGGCAAAGGACTTGGCAGGTTGCCCGGGGGAATCGGGTGCGCTGCCATCGGAGCGCTGGTTTCCTCGTAAATCTCCCGCGCCACCTCATTCACGTCATCGGCGGTGAAGGTCGTCTTTCCGCCGAGAAATCCGAAGAGCAACAGACGATCGCAAAGGGAGTTGATGCGCCGGGGAATCCCTCCGCTCGCCTTGTGTATGGCGTCGAAAGCCCCTGAATCGAACTTGGGATTTCCCTGGGATCCCGCGCACTTGAGCCGGTGCTCGATATAGCCGCGGGTTTCCTCAGCATCCAGCGGCCCGATATGGCACGAAGCGATGACACGCTGGCGCAACTGCTGCATATGGGGGCTCTGGAGAATTTCCCGGAATTCGGGCTGGCCGATCAGAAAACTCTGCAGCAGGGCATGATTGCCGAACTGAAAATTGGACAACATGCGCAACTCTTCCACTGCCCGCGGCGTCAGGTTCTGGGCCTCGTCAACGATGAGCAGGCAGCGCTTTCCCTTGCCGGTGATGGTGACCAGAAAGGCTTCCAGTGCCATCAAGACGTCGGATTTGGAAATATCCTTGGTCCGCACGCCGAAGGCCGCAGCGACCAGGCGCAAGGTGTCCTCCGCATCGAGCTGGGTGCTGACCAGATGGGCGGCAACGACCTTGCTTTGATCCAGGGAATCCATCAATCCCCGAACGATGGTCGTCTTGCCTGCCCCCACCTCACCGGTGATGACAATGAACCCCTCGTTCTGGTGCATGCCGTATTCCAGATAGGCGGTAGCCCGGCGATGCTGCTTGCTGCCAAAATAAAACGACGGATCGGGGTTGAGCTGGAAAGGTTTGCTTGCCAGCCCATAAAAGGATTCGTACATAGATTTAGAATTGGGCGGTTAGGGCGCCCGTCAGTGC
>Ga0268298_10000409_pt1 | contig 55218 bp, 39 predicted proteins | sample WWTPWeurt_MetaG_FD_194462 | JGI IMG/M metagenome (GOLD analysis project Ga0268298, IMG submission 194462) | Activated sludge microbial communities from WWTP in Nijmegen, Gelderland, Netherland - WWTP Weurt | ecosystem: Engineered > WWTP > Aerobic digester > Activated sludge | place... | reverse complement strand
TGATCATTGTGGTGGCGTAGCAACGGTGACTTATACGGTTACCAGTGACTGCGAACCAAATGTGACCTGCACAGCGACATTTACGGTAGATCCGGCACCACCGGTGATGCTGACCTGTCCTGCGAATGTAACAGAAGCAGCTTGCCAGACACAAGCACAAATAGATACAAAATTCAATACCTGGTTGGGAACAGCAATGTTTACCGGCGGCTGTAATGGTATGCTGAGCAACAACAACAGCGGACCTGCACCGGATCATTGCGGAGGCAGCAAGAGTGTTACCTATACAGTGACGAGCGATTGCGAACCGAATGTAACCTGTACGGCAACGTTTACAGTGGATCCGGCACCACCGGTGATGTTGACCTGTCCTGCGAATGTGACAGAAGCAGCCTGTCAAACACAAGCACAAATAGATGCAAAATTCAATACCTGGTTGGGTACAGGAATGTTTACGGGAGGTTGTAATGGAATTTTAAGTAATGACAACAGTGGACCTATTCCTGATCATTGCGGTGGAAGCAAGAGTGTTACCTATACGGTGACAAGCGATTGTGAACCAAATGTTACCTGTACAGCAACATTTACGGTCACTCCTGCCCCTGCTGTAGTATTAACTTGCCCTATTAATGCAACCGAAGTCGCATGTCAAACCCAAGCAGCGATCGATGCCAAATTCAATACCTGGTTGGGTACTGCAATGTTTACCGGCGGCTGTAATGGTATGCTGAGCAACAACAACAGCGGCCCTGCACCGGATCATTGCGGCGGAAGTAAGAGTGTAACTTTTACGGTCACCAGTGATTGTGAACCAGTGCAGACTTGTACGGCTACTTTCACGGTAGATCCTGCCCCGGCAGTAGTTTTAACATGTCCGATAAATGTTACTGAAGTAGCATGTCAAACTCAAACAGCGATCGATGCAAAATTCAATACCTGGTTGGGTACTGCGATGTATACTGGTGGTTGTAACGGCGTATTGACCAATGATAACAGCGGACCTGCACCGGATCATTGTGGTGGCAGTAAAACGGTAACGTTTACCGTGAATAGTGATTGTGAAGATCCTATGATGTGTACTGCTACATTTACGGTGGATCCTGCACCTGCTGTAGTGTTGACCTGTCCTGTGAATACAACAGAAGCAGCCTGTCAAAGTCAATCAGCTATAGATGCAAAATTCAATACCTGGTTAGGCACAGCGATGTTTACCGGAGGATGCAATGGTATGCTAAGCAACAACAGCACCACTCCGCCAAATGCTTGTGGTGGATCGGCTTCCATCACTTTCACTGTGACGAGCGATTGTGAATCGAATCAAACTTGCACAGCAACGTTTACCGTTACCCCTGCACCTGTTGTAGTATTAACTTGTCCGGTGAACCAGACGGAAGCTGCTTGCCAATCGCAAACAGACATCAATAATAAATTCAATACCTGGTTGGGTACAGCAAGTTTCAGTGGAGGTTGTAACGCCATGTTGAGTAACAACAGCACAACAGCCCCTGATCATTGTGGTGGTGTAGCCACAGTGACTTTTACAGTAACTAGCGATTGCGAAACACCAAAGACTTGTACTGCAACTTTCACCGTTACACCTGCACCAGTTGTAGTATTAACTTGTCCTTTGAACCAAACAGAAGCTGCTTGTCAATCGCAAACAGACATCAATAATAAATTCAATACCTGGTTGGGTACTGCAAGTTTCAGCGGTGGTTGTAATGCCATGATGAGTAACAACAGCACAACAGCCCCTGATCATTGTGGTGGTGTAGCCTCAGTGACATTTACCGTAACCAGTGATTGTGAAACACCAAAAACTTGTACGGCAACTTTCACCGTAACCCCTGCACCTGTGGTGGTATTAAATTGTCCGGTGAATCAGACGGAAGTTGCTTGCCAGACACAAGCACAAATTGATGCAAAATTTAATACCTGGTTGGGTACAGCTTCATTTAGCGGAGGCTGCAATGGCATGTTGAGCAATGACAATACAGGACCAAATCCGGATCATTGTGGTGGAAGCAAATCCGTTACGTTCACGGTAACCAGTGATTGTGAACCTGTCAAAACTTGTACTGCTAGCTTTACAGTGTTAAGTTCACCGGTTACGCTCAACTGTCCAGTCAATCAAACTGAGGCGGCTTGTCAAACTCAAGCTCAAATTGATACAAAGTTCAATAACTGGTTAGCTACTGCCAACTTTACCGGAGGTTGTAATCCAATATTGTCCAACGACAACAGTGGTCCTAATCCTTCCTTCTGCGGTGGAAGTAAGAGTATTACTTTTACCGTGACCAGCGATTGCGAGACACCAAAGACCTGCCTTGCAACATTTACAGTCACTCCTGCCCCTGCTGTGATTATCAATTGTCCGGTAAATCAGAACGAGGTAGCTTGTCAGACGCAAGCGCAAATTGATGCTAAGTTCAATATTTGGTTGGGTACAGCATCTTTCTCAGGGGGATGTAACGGAACCTTATCCAATGATAACACAGGACCAAATCCAAGTCCATGTGGTGGTAGTAAGACTGTGACATTTACGGTTACCAGCTCCTGTGAAGGACCTAAAACCTGTACAGCAACTTTTACTGTGAACCCGGCACCGCCTGTAGTATTAACATGCCCTGTTAATCAAACTGAGCCTGCTTGTCAGACTCAAGCTGCAATTAATTCTAAATTTACCACTTGGCTTGCTACAGTTTCTGCCACCGGTGGATGTAATCCGGTATTCACAAATAATAATACAGGAGCACCATTAGCATGTGGAGGAACAACCACAGTTACATTTACGGTAACCAGTGATTGTGAATCTCCAAAGACTTGTTCTGCTACTTTCACGGTTAGCCCTGCTCCTGTGGTAAGTGTAACTTGCCCGGTAAGTCAGACAGAAGGACCTTGTCAGACACAGGCAATTATTGATTCTAAGTTTAGCATGTGGTTAAATTCAATTTCTGTAAGCGGAGGTTGTAACACACAAGTAAGTAACAACAATACAGGTGCACCATCTTTCTGCGGAGGTACCACAACCGTTATTTTTACGGTGACCAGCGATTGTGAACCAAATGTGACCTGTACTGCCACTTTCACAGTTTCTCCCGCAACACCGGTTAATCTGACCTGTCCTGTGAATCAGACAGAAGCTGCTTGTCAAAACCAGGCTGCTATCGATGCGAAGTTTAATACCTGGCTGGGAACAGTTTCTTTCAGTGGAGGATGTAATTCTTCACTCAGTAACAACAACACCGGTGCTCCATCCTTCTGTGGTGGCAGTAAAACCGTAACTTTTACGGTAATCAGTGATTGTGAAGCGCCTAAAACCTGTTCAGCAACATTTACCGTGGATCCTACGGCATTGGTCGTGTTGAACTGCCCAGTGAATCAAACAGAGGTGGCTTGTCAAACACAGGCGTCTATCGATACCAAGTTCAATAACTGGTTGGCAACAGTTTCTTTTAGTGGTGGATGTAATCCAACATTGAGCAACAACAATACCGGGGCTCCTTCTTTCTGTGGTGGTAGTAAAACGGTAACTTTTACAGTAACCAGTGATTGTGAAGCGCCTAAGACCTGTATGGCCACTTTTACAGTAGATCCTGCACCTGTTGTGGTATTAACCTGCCCTGTGAATCAAACGGAGGCTGCATGCCAGACGCAAGCGGTCATCAATACTAAGTTTACAGCCTGGTTAAATACAGTAGTTTTCAGTGGCGGTTGCAATGCAACCATCAGTAACAACAATACAGGTGCTCCTAATGCCTGCGGTGGAACTACAACAGTAACGTTTACGGTAAACAGCGATTGTGAGTCGCCAAAAACATGTTCTGCAACATTTACAGTTTCTGGTTCACCGACTACACTTACCTGTCCGGTGAATCAAACAGAGGTGTCTTGTCAAACACAAGCACAAATTGATACCAAATTTGCAACCTGGCTTGCTTCAGTTTCTGCAACCGGTGGATGTAATACCATGTTCAGCAATAACAATACAGGAGCTCCAAATGCTTGTGGTGGTACGACGACAGTAACCTTTACATTGACCAGCGATTGTGATGCGCCTAAAACTTGTAGTGCCACATTCACAGTGCTAAGCTCACCTGTAAATCTAACATGCCCGACAAACCAAACCGAGACCGCATGTCAGACCCAGGCACAGATCGATACCAAATTTGCAACCTGGCTAAATACGGTTAATTTTAGTGGAGGATGTAATGCAACCATAAGTAATGATAACAATGGTGCGCCTAATTTCTGCGGAGGTAGCAAAACAGTAACCTTTACAGTAACCAGCTCTTGTGAAGTACCAAGAACATGTAGTGCTACTTTTACAGTTAACCCAGCACCTCCCGTTAGCGTCACTTGTCCTTTCACCCAAACGGAAGCAGGTTGTCAGACCCAGGCACAGATTGATACCAAATTCGCAACCTGGCTCACCACCATCAATGTATCCGGTGGATGCAACACAATGGTAACCAACAACAATACCGGTGCGCCTAATTTCTGTGGCGGTTCCAGTGTAGTAATATTTACGGTTACCAGCAGTTGTGAGCCATCCAGTACCTGCACGGCATCTTTTAATGTTAACCCTGCACCTGGTGTAATTTTAACATGTCCTTCAAATCAAACGGAAGCCGCTTGTCAGACTCAGGCAGACATCAATTCTAAATTTGCAACCTGGTTGTCTACAGTGAATGTAAATGGAGGTTGCAATCCGATGGTGACCAACAATAATTCAGGTGCGCCAAACTTCTGCGGTGGCACCACAACTGTGGTCTTTACTGTAACCAGTTCATGTGCCAGTTCCTCAACATGTTCTGCCGTCTTTACAGTAAATAATGCACCAAATCTTACCTTAACTTGTCCAGCAAATGTCAGTGAGGCTGCTTGTCAAACACAAGCCCAAATCAATACGAAATTTGCAGCATGGTTGAGTTCGGTGAGCACAACTGGAGGATGTAATCCGGTGGTAACCAACAATAATTCAGGAGCGCCTAATTTCTGCGGTGGGACGACTACCGTAGTCTTTACAGTAACCAGCAGCTGCGCAAGCTCTTCGACATGTTCTGCCACATTTACCGTTTTGTCTTCTCCAATTTCCATTACTTGTCCTAACAATGTAACGGAAGTTTCCTGTCAGACACAAAGTGAAATCAATACCAAGTTTAACAACTGGCTAAATGGCGCTTTGATAACCGGAGGATGTAATCCTGTCGTGAGCAATAACAACAACGGTGCACCTAATGAATGTGGTGGCTCAAAAACAGTCACTTTCACGGTAACCAGTGATTGCGATATACCAAAATCCTGTACAGCAACATTCACGGTGGAAACCATTCCGGATCCGCAGATCGTTTGTCCACCTGATGTAACCATTGATTGTGATGAATCTACCTTACCTTCCAACACTGGTGTTCCGGCTGCAGTAGATGGATGTAACGGCACTCCGAATGTAAGTTATGATGACCAAATTACTTATGGTGATTGCCCGGGTGATTATGTAATTACCAGAACCTGGTTAGCGGTTGATAAGTGTAATAAAACAGATGAATGTATGCAGATCATTACCGTGGTCAATACAGTAGAACCAACCTTTACCTTACCACCGGATATTACAATTTTCAAATCTGCTTCCGCATCCGCAACAGCTAAGACAATTGTGAATTATGATTTCAACAAAGGGATTTCATACCCAAGCTTGTCGCCATATTTATATCCAGGAATTACATCCGTTGTCGACACCAGCTCGAATATGTACATGAGTACAACGGGTGTTACAACAGGGATTCAGGCCTTTACTGTTAATTCAGTGGCTGGAAAAGGACTTAAAGTCACTAATTCTCAGCAAACCGGTCATTGGCAATTCAATCTTGCGGGTAGATCTCTACCTTCCTGTACTAATTTTGAAGTATATGTTCAAGCTCAAAGGAAGAGTAATGGAAGTGCCACAACCTTGTTGATGGATTACAGCACCAATGGTACAACATGGAATAATTTCAGCTCAACACCATTGACCATTGGCAATTGGGTGGAATGTGTAGCAGGTATACCGGGAGTGGCCAATCCGAATAATCTATACATCAGAGTAAGGTATAGTGGTGGATCCAATAATGAGACGAAGGAATTATTTATCGATAACTTCCAGGTCAGGATCAGCAAGCAATATGAAGCGTGTGCATTTGATGATGGACCTGACAAGACCGGATATCCATCAAACATTAATCATCCATGTGATGCTGATCCATCCTTTACTTACAAGGATTCCCTCGAGGCAGGAGATTGTGTTTCAAAGGTATTCAGGACCTGGATTGTTACAGACAATTGCGGTAATTCTTCCAGTGGAACAGGAAAGCAGGTTATCACTGTCAAAGATTCTACCGGACCTGTGATCACTTGTCCATCTTCAAATGTTCAAGTGAGAAAGGCGGATTCAACAAAATGTTACTACACTGTGGTCAATTCAGAATTTGATGCTACAGCTTATGATTTGTGTCAGGATTCTGCGGTAACCATTACCAACGACCTCAATAATTCTTCTACTTTGAACGGCTATCAGTTTAAGGTTGGTAAGGATACCATAAAATGGACGGCTACGGATGCTTGTGGCAATACCTCTGTTTGTTTTGTAAAAGTAGATATTTACGAAATTGAACCACCGGAAGCGAGATGTAAGGAGAATACGATTGTTCTCGATTCCACGGGAATAAAAACCATAACGGTAGATACTATAGATAACAATTCAACAGATAATTGTGGCATCCAAACCAGGTTTTTGAACAGATACACCTACACTTGTGATGATATTCCATTCAGAATTGTGACCCTCACAGTGATAGATTCCAGTGGACTCAGTGATACCTGTACGGCAAAACTTTACATCATAGACAATGTGAAGCCAAAGATTGTGTGTAAAAATTTAAGTTTTGCACTTCCTCAATCAAAGACAAAAACCATAACCGCTTTGGATGTTTTGCTGAGCAATACAGACAACTGTGGAATTCTTACGAGGGTGGTGGTGCCAAACACTTTCAATTGCGACAGTCCGAAGAATACTACGGTTACCGTTACCGTTACCGATGTGAATGGAAATTCTTCAACTTGTACTTCAATAGTCACCATCACAAATGATTCCGATAACGATGGAATTTATGATCCTTGTGACAATTGTATCAACGATCCAAATCCTAATCAGATGGATAGTGATTGTGATAAGGTGGGAGACGCATGTGATGTTTGTCCAAACGGTGATGATTCTGTAGACAACAATGGCGATGGTTTACCGGATTGTAAATATCCTCCAACCTTTGCCAATATTCTAAGTTCATGGAAATGTGGTAATATTCCGCAAAGAGTATATGTTGCTTCTATAGGAACCAATGGACAGTGTACTAGAAAGTGTGTTTTGTATACAACTTACCTCAAGGATAAAGGACCAAAATTGCATTTGGGACCTTGTAAATCCTGTGGCGAAGGATTTACCGATAATGGCGGTGGCGATGAAGTGATCGAATATATCTACGAAGAACAGGAGGATCCACAGGTATCTGTCTCCAAACCTAATGGAGAATATGATTTTATTCTGGTGCCGAATCCAAATGAAGGAGAGTTCGAAATTCAATTTGACCAACCAATTGATCAGGGTACAGTAAAAGTGATCAATATGCTTGGCCAAGAAGTTTGGAATTTTGAAATAAAGGAACTAACCCATTTGATTAAAGTGAGTGAGCAGTCCTTTAAATTCCATACTTCTGGAATGTATCGGGTCATGTTATTGTCTAATAATGGAAAGAAAATTCACAATCTAATGATTATTTCTAAGTAGTGTTGTGAAAAAAAAGTGTTGAAATAAAATGGGTGCAAAAATTCTTTTGCACCCATTTTTATTTTGAGGTAATGTACTTATTTTTAGTTGGTGGCTTTTTCAATAAGGTATTCCACTGCAATAATGAGATTGCACTCTTCTATATCATCTCAAGTATTTCGCATAGTTCTTTACATGCCTTGTGGAGAATATCATCTGTGGTGTTTAAAGGCGGAGCGATTCGCACAGCATGAGGACAAAAAAGAAAACTTTCAACAAGAATTTTCCTTTGGTAAGCCAATCTGATAAATTGCATCACTAATTTTTCGTTCTCCAACTCCAAGGCAATTAAGAGTCCTGAAAATCTGATGGATTTTATTTTAGGATGTGTAAAATATTCCCGGATAAGATTTGATTTTCTTAGGACTTCCTGCTCTGTGTTATTCTTTAAAATAATTTTTAGGGCCTGCAATCCGGCAGCACAGGAAAGAGGATGGCCTCCAAAAGTGGTAAGATGTCCTAATGCAGGTTTTTGAGAGAATTCAAGCAGTAATTTTTGTGAAGAAATTACTGCAGAAAGTGGTAGTCCCCCTCCTAAAGCTTTTCCACAAATAAGTACGTCAGGAGTGATGCCATAATTTTGAAAGGCAAATAGTTTTCCTGTGCGGCACATCCCAGTTTGAATTTCATCAAAAACCAACAACACATTTTCTTCTGTGCATTTTTTTCTCAAGGACAGCAGATAATCAGGATCCAGGACCAAGACTCCTGCTTCAGCCTGAACGACTTCTGTGATTACCAAAGAGGTGTTTTGGTCGATGAGCTCTAAATCTTCTATGTAGTTAGGTCTGATAAATTTAATATTTGGAATAAGAGGTCTGAATGGCCTGCTATGAGTCTCGTCACTTCTAAGCGACTCTGCCCCAAGTGTGCTTCCATGGTATGCGTTTTTACTGGCAACGATGTCACTTCGGGAATTGAATTTTCTGCATAATTTGATCGCTGCATCCACTGCTTCAGAACCAGAATTCAAGAAATAGACAGCATTAAGTTCGCAAGGCAATAATTGACTCAATAGGTTTGCCAATCCCACCTGGGGTGTTTGGATATGTTCGCCATATACATTGCTGTGCAGGTACTTTTCGGATTGCTCTTGGATGGCGTGAACAATTTCTGGGTGGCTATGTCCAAGATTGCTTACGCTGAAACCGCTTACAAAATCAAGGTAAGGCTCTCCGTTTTTTGAATAAAGAAAAGAACCAAGCGCATGGTCGATTTCAAATGCCTGTGGAATTTCACTGGTCTGGGCAATCCTCTCAAAAAATTGGCGGCGTAAATACATTATCTTGGGTTGAAACCAAATTCCGCTTTTTGGGTTTTATTCATAACGGAAATGATAAATATTTCAATATTTGCGTAAAATTATCCGTTTTGAATCATTAAACAGCAGATAAATGTATAAATCATTAGTACTTAGCCTTAGTTTATTTTTCACTTTACAACAAGCAGCGCTTTTCGGACAGGAAAGTAAAGGGGGCATGGAATTCTTTCATGGAACTTTTAGCGAAGCATTGGAAAAAGCCAATGTTGAAGGTAAAATTATTTTTATGGATGCTTTTACAACCTGGTGTGGACCATGCAGAAGAATGGCATCCAGCACTTTTCCGGATAGTGAAGTAGGTGGTTTTTACAATGCAAATTTCATCAACCTTAAAGTGGATATGGAGAAGGGGGAAGGGCCTGATTTGGCCATTCGTTATTCGGTAAATTCATATCCAACATTGCTTTATATAGATGGAACAGGAAAGATCATACACAAGGGTGTTGGTATGAGAGGGCCTGAACAGTTTATTGAACTTGGGAGGGAAGCTTTGAAAAAGAATGACCGTTCCGGTGAATTTGCAAAGAAATACGAAGCCGGTGACCGGGACCCTAAGACTGTGCTGGAATACATCAAGTCTTTAAATATGGTTGGTAAATCAAGTTTAAAAATCACCAACGAATATTTGGCCACACAAAAAAATCTTAAATCAAAGGAAAACTTGGAAATAATTTTGGAAGGAACCACCGAAGCAGATTCAAGAATTTTTGATTTATTGATTCAAAATAAGGAAGACATCATTAAGCTTAAAAAGAAGGAAGTATTTGAAGCAAAAGTTTACCAGGCTTGTTTTAGGACCTATTCAAAGGCACTTGAATTTCGAAATGAAACAATACTTAAAGAAGCTCAGTCTAAGATTAAAAACAATCCCAATAAAGCCCAGGATTTTATATTCCAGACCAATATGGAGTATTACGGCAAGACAGGTGATGCCAAGCAATACCTGAGCTCCGCAAAATCGTATGTAAAGAAGTCGGTAAAAAATGATGCCCTAAAACTTGCAGCTACTGCACAAAATGCCATCAACTACTTCAGGACCGATAAAGATGTGGTTGATTTTGCTGAAGGACTTGCAAAAAAAGCCATGGAAAATGGTGGATTGACCAATCAATACTACCTCTATGGTAGTATCCTCAAAATGCAGGGAAAGCATCAGGAAGCCATCAAAACACTCAGGAAAGGTTTGGAACTCGCCAAAGAAAGAATGGAGGCACCATTTCAATTTGAACAGATGCTGCGGGAACTAGAAACAAAATAAGTGTACAAATATTTCGATTCAAGCGTTTTATGATTTAAATCGTAGACTTTCAAAATTTGTTACTTTAGACTGTACAGGCATCTCATTCTTGTAAATAAATCAATTAATTCTAGGCATTTGGAATTTCATTTCCGGATTAAAGTCTAATTTTGCGCCCCTTATGAGTGTCTTGGAAGAAATCAACAAACGCAGAACTTTTGGTATTGTATCCCACCCGGATGCCGGAAAAACCACTTTGACCGAAAAGCTACTTTTGTTTGGTGGAGCTATTCAAATTGCAGGTGCAGTTAAATCCAATAAAATAAAAAAACATGCCACTTCCGATTTTATGGAAATCGAGAGACAAAGAGGTATTTCTGTGGCAACTTCAGTGATGGCATTTCCTTATCGTGATCTGCAAATTAATATTTTGGATACCCCTGGTCACAAGGATTTCGCAGAAGATACTTTCAGAACCTTAACAGCTGTGGACAGTGTAATTGTGGTGATTGATGTAGCGAAAGGAGTGGAGGAGCAGACGGAGAAACTCGTTCAGGTATGTCGTATGCGTAAGACACCCATTATCGTGTTCATTAATAAACTCGATAGAGAAGGTAAGGATGCTTTTGATTTGTTGGATGAAGTGGAAACCAAATTAAATTTAAGGGTTACACCTCTTTCCTGGCCAATCGGTATGGGTCAGCGATTTCAAGGGGTCTATAGTTTATATGAGAAGAAAATTATTCATTTTAGACCACATGGAAAGCAGGAAGGAGAAGATGCTGTGGTGATAGAGGATATTCATGATCCAAAGTTGTCCTCCATCATTGGGGAAAGACCACACCAGCAACTTACGGAAGATCTTGAAACAGTTCTTGGGGTTTATCCGGAATTTAACCGTCAGGATTATCTGGACGGAAAGGTTTGTCCGGTATTTTATGGAAGCGCGGTGAATAATTTTGGGGTAAGAGAACTTCTGGATTGTTTCGTGGAAATTGCTCCAACACCTCTGCCTCGTGAAACGGAAGAGAGAATAGTGCATCCTGAAGAAGAATCCATGAGTGGTTTCGTGTTTAAAATTCATGCCAACATGGATCCCAAACATCGGGACAGGATCGCTTTTTTTAGAATTTGTTCCGGGGTTTTTAAAAGGAATACCAATTTTTATCATGTACGTCTTGGCAGATCCCTTAAATTTTCAAACCCTACATCTTTCATGGCTGCCCGCAAAGAGGTCGTGGATGAAGCCTATCCGGGTGATGTAGTTGGACTTTATGACAGCGGTAATTTTAAAATAGGAGATTCACTAACAGAAGGAGAGAAGTTACACTTTAAGGGAATACCGAGGTTTTCTCCGGAGATTTTTAGGTTTGTCAACAACGCCGATCCATCCAAATTCAAGCAGTTTGCAAAAGGACTGGAGCAACTCATGGACGAAGGTGTTGCACAGATGTTTACCAAGGAAGATTCGCAGCGCAAGATTATTGGTGTGGTGGGTGCTTTACAGTTTGATGTGATCCAGTATCGCCTGGAAAACGAATACAATGCTGCCTGCTCCTATGATCCGATCAATTTACACAAAGCCTGCTGGGTGCAGTGTGACGATCCAAAGAAAATGGAAGATTTTATCCAAAGGAGGAAAAAAGACATTGCAAAGGATAAGGAAGGGAAAGTTGTTTTTTTAGCGGAATCCGCCTGGACACTCAAACTTGTTCAGGATAATTTTCCGGATATTAAATTCCACATGACCAGCGAATTTTAAAATTTGTTCATTGTAGATATAATTTGATTTAATTTGCACGATGATAAGTTTAAATGGAATCTGATCAGATAAAATGGCAAAACCTGTTTTCATTGCATTTGAAGGAATTGATGGTAGTGGTAAAAGCACACAAGCAAAATTGTTGCGCGAAGCACTAGACAAATCCGGACAGAAGGTTTTGCTCACGGCAGAACCAACCAATCAAACAATAGGCTCCCTAATCCGTGCAGCGTTCAGTGGAAGAATGGAGGCCGATCATCGCACGATAGCCGGTTTATTTGTTGCAGACCGACTGGATCATATCCTGCATTCTGAGTATGGAATGCTTCCCATGCAACAGAATGGTTATCACATTATTTGTGATCGTTATTATTTTTCGTCTTATGCCTATCAGGGCGTTCATATGTCCATGGATTGGGTAATAAAGGCTAATGCGCTGAGTGCAGACTTGCTTCGGCCGGATCTAAATGTTTTTATAGATGTTTCTCCCGAGCTGGCAATGGAAAGAATTCATGCTTCGCGACCAGATAGAGAGATGTATGAAACGTTAGACAATCTGAGAAAAGTAAGAGATCAATATTTTAAAGCATTTGATTTACTTAAAGAAACGGAAACTGTTGTGGTGATCAATGGAGATGAGGAAATAGAAAAGATTCACTCAGAAGTGAAGAAAACGATTTTAAAATACTTTTAGAAGTAATAAGGTCATTTCCGAAGGACTATTTTTCATCGGCATTTATTTCAAACTCAAACTTGCTGTTGAATAATTGCACTATTCTGAAGTAGCATTTGTATCCATTTCTAAGTAGTAATCAGATCTGATAATTATACATATAATTATTTTCCCAATATTTTTTCAGCAGCATCTTTTCCACTTTGTAAGGCTCCTTCCATAAAGCCCTGCCAATCTGCAAGATGCTCTCCTGCGAATAAAGTGTTTTGAAAAGGTTCGCTCAGTACAGGCATTACATCAAACCATTGCTTCACGCCATACAAAGCATAAGCACCATAAGATGCAGGTTCATTTCCCCAATAAAACTTTAAGTCTTCTTTTAGATATTTACCTACATCACCGAATGCAGGTTTAAGGGCATCTAGAATTATAGATTTGCGTTGTTCCGAACTTATCGAATTCAGGGATTCAGCTTTATCTCCTGTGGCATAACAAATCAAAGTTCCTCCAGGAACATTTTGGTTCTTTGTGGCGTGATAAAAATAGTGAGCGGGTGTGTCTGTTACCATGTCAAAATTTTCTTGCTTCCAAAACTTTTCAGAAAAGACCATGGGAAATTTTCCAATTCGGGCATATTGGAGCTCTGCTAAAGCATCCACCATAATTTCTGGCAATTGTGGGGCCCATTGGATTTTTCTTAAGGAGAAAGTGGGAACGGCACAAATCAGTTTGTCTGCCTCAAATGTGCTACCATTTTCACAATGTAATTGCACTCCATTCTTATTTTGAATGATGTTGTTAACTTTGTGACTTAGTAGAATATTTTCTATGCCGATGGATTTACTTAAGGCCTCTGTTAATTGAGAATTTCCACCTTTTATTTTCAAATCCATTTCATTCTTTTCACTACTTTCAGCATATTCGGCGTAGGCAGCATATGCGGACACATGTCTGATACTTTCACCAAAATCTGTACTGTCCATTAATTCTCTAAGCATTAAATCCCTGTCATCAAATTTTTTATCTGATAGGAATCTCCACCAATCTGTCCGATCCAGTTTCTTCTTTTGTTTTTCCGGCATATTCTTCCATATGGTCTTCTTGGCTGCCCAGAAAGTATTAAAGGCAGGACTAAGAGACCATTTTCCATCTTTAAAATATTGACCATTAAAAGTTAGATGGGTTTCAAATTGATTGTTTTCAAGAATCAGATTAAATTTTTTACAAAGTCCTATAATTAATTCATGAGATTGACCTACCCATTCTGCACCTAATTCAATGACCTGATCCGGCGCAGAGGATGGATGATGTGAAAAAACACGCCCCCCTATTCTGTTTTTTGCTTCCAGGATGGTAACTTTTATGCCTCTTTCCTTAAGGGTATGTGCAGCCATCAAGCCAGCAAAGCCGGCACCAATAATGCACACTGACTTTACTTTTTTAGAGGAGTTAAAATTTGGAGCCGGGAGATTGCTTCCTATATCCTTCCAGGCTGCAGTTCCAATTGCCGATTGAATGATAAATGTTCTTCTTTTCATTTTATATGTTTGTTCACAGAAGTAAAGATAAAAAAAGTATTTCACCCTAAAACCTATATCATCATTGAACAAACAGAGCTTGACTAAGCTTTTTATTATTTAAATTCGCTCTTTCGATAAAATTTTGGGAATTATACAAAAGTTATTAAACCTTATACCTAAAACAGGGTCTTACCTGATATGAATTTATTCAAATTACTTATTTTGTTTTGGTCTGTGTTGTGGTTCAATGATATTTTGTCAGCACAGAGTCAATACAAGGTGTATTTTTTTCTCCTGGAGGAATGTAAAATTACTCAGGCTTATGTAAAGGAAATTAATCGTTTGAAAAAGGAGTATGAATGTGACAGCATTGAATTTAAAGCTTTCTTTCCAAGCCCTTCCTCTGAAATTGATTTAGTTGAAAAGTTCATGAAGGAATATCAGTTGGATTTAAAATATCAAATGGATGTATTACAGGTGACTTCATCTAAATACGATGTCACTGTAATGCCGGAAGTGGTCTTGTATGATGAGTTCAAGATGAAAGTCCTATACCAAGGACGTATCGACAATTTGTTTGCTAAAATTGGTAAACGAAGATCCAGGGCCACCACGCATGAATTGAATGATTGTCTGGAATCCATACGTCATGGAAAATTGATCCATCCATTTAGAACCGATGCGATTGGTTGTTTTTTAACACGGCTTTAATTCAAGGACAATAACATATCTTTGATCATTAATTTCAAACCATGAAATACAGGTACAGTTTTCTTTTTCTATTTGCCTTTTGTTATGTTGGTAATGCGCAGACTTTTTCCGAACAGGTAGCTGCAATTATCTATACCCATTGCAGCAATTGCCACAGACCTGGAGAAATAGGCCCATTCCCTTTGACAAATTATGAAGAAGTCAAGGACAGAGCATTTACCATTAAGCACGTTACAGAATCCAGATATATGCCACCCTGGAAGCCGGATCCAAAATATCGTAACTTCCAGCATGAGAATTACCTTACAGATGCGGAAATCAATATTTTGGGTAAATGGGTGGATGCTGGAATGCCACAGGGAGATCCTTCAAAGGAACCCCGGTTTCCAAACTTTCCATCAGGATCCCAAATAGGTACCCCTGATCTTGTAGTCTCCTTTGCTCAAAAATACGTGCACAAAGGAGATGGCCGAGACGAATACAAGTATTTCGTTTTGCCCACCAATCTTACAGAAGACAAAGAGCTGATAGCGCTTGAAATGAGACCTGGCAACAATAAAATTGTACACCACACCTTGTTTTGGGCAGATAACACAGGAGCTGCCAGGGCGGAAGATGCCAAGTCTCCTGAATACGGATATACCGGGGGATCTGCTAATGCTTTAAGGGGAGAGCAATTGCCGGGATATGTTCCAGGCCAAAAACCAAATCTATATACCAACGGGATGTCTCAGATGGTTCCAAAGGGATCAGATTTGGTTTTACAAATGCATTATGCACCAACCGCCGTTGATCAATCAGACAGTTCGGTAGTGAATCTTTTCTTTGCCAAGCAACCTAGCAAAAGAACAGTTTATAATAAAATCATGCTTCCTCCTGATCTGATCAACGGACCCTTCATCATTCCAGCCAATACTGTAAAACAGTTTCATGGTGTTTACAAAGTACCACTCAATGTAAGTTTGGTAGGAATCTGGCCGCATTGTCATATGTTGGGTAAGGATTGGGAAGTGTATGCCAAACTCCCAAATGGCAGTCAAATTCCTTTAATCAAAATCAGTGACTGGGATTTTAACTGGCAAGGTGGGTATTATTTTCAAAAGCTTATCGTGATTCCTGCAGGCAGTGAAATTCATGCATTTGCAACTTATGATAATACTTCTGACAACCCGGTAAATCCAAATTCGCCACCAAAATCAATCACTTGGGGTGAAGGAACATCCGATGAAATGTACTACCTCCCCATTAGTTTTGTATTGTTTCAGCCCGGAGATGAAAATGTAAGTCTCGGTAACGATGACCTAGCCGGAAAAGGGATTTTGAACAGAGATATACAAAATCAGTTAATGCCGATTTACCCTAATCCTTCCAAGGCGGAAATAAACATTCCATTTGTATTGAATGCAGACCAACCGGTTCAGTTGGACCTGATCGATCTGATGGGACAAAAAGTATCCAACCTTGTGGAAAAAAGAAATTATATGCAAGGTCAGCATGCACTGAAAGTTAAAATACCTGAAATTGGCAATGGTGTTTATTTTGTAATGTTAAGGACCAATTCAGGTACATTAAGTCAAAAATTGGTCATACAACGCTAATATTCTTTTGGGATGCTAGCCAAAAAATAACCGGGCATTTGTTTTTTTTGTTAGTTTTGGAGGTTAATTTTTTTCAAACAAAATAAAACAAAACAAATTATGAATTGGATTGCTATTCTCGTTGCAGCTTTGGTGCCCATGGCTGTAGGTTTCGTTTGGTATCATAAAAAAGTGATGGGCGATGCCTGGATGAGGGAAACAGGTCTCACTGAAGAGAAAATTAATGGCGCAAATATGCCTATGATCTATGGGCTTTCATTGCTTTTTGCCATAATGCTGGCGATGGCCACGCCTATTCTTTGTATTCATCAAATGGGTGTAGAAAGTGCATTGCTCAATGCAGTGAATGATCCTGCCCGTGCCGACGCCGCTAAAATGATCGTGGATAAGTTTAAAACTGGAGGAGAGTATGCCAATGAGTTCCGAACTTTCAAGCATGGTGCATTGCATGGTATTTTATCCGGAATCTTTTTAATTTTTCCGATCATTGCGACCAATGGTTTTTTTGAAAGAAAATCCTTTAAACTTACCATGATGAATACGGCTTATTGGACTATAGTTTTAGCCATTATGTGCGGGATTGTTAGTGGTTGGCAATAATTTTAATTAATCAAATCATATTACAGGAAGGAATTTATCTTTATTGGTAAATTCCTTCTTTTATTATTACAAAAATCATCCAAAAATGAGTTGTAAAATTTTGAAATGCTGTTTCTTCTTAGTCATCATGTTTTTGGAAATTTTTCAGGTAGAAGCACAAAAGTGGATAGAGACAAAATACAAGATTTCTACAACTCAGGATTTAGTTTATGCAGAAGTTTTGGATTTTGCAGGAAATAGAAGAAGCCTCAAACTTGACTTAAGTCTGCCAACAGACGATCAACCACCTGCTTGTGGTAGACCCTTACTTATCCTTATCCATGGCGGGGCATTCCTTGCAGGATCAAAAAGCGATGGGTTGTTGGCCAATGGAAGACAAGATTTTGCAAAAAGAGGTTATGTTACCGCCTCAATGGATTACAGATTGGGCATGTTTAATACGGATAAGCAGGTGCATTGTAATGTGACCCAATTGTTCAATGCTCCTTGGGATTGTTTGAATGTAACAGATACCTTGGAATGGTACCGGGCATTTTTCAGAGCAGTACAAGATGGAAATAAGGCAATAGATTTTTTACTTTCCCGTCCCGAATTAAATATTGACAAAAGGAATGTTTTTATTTTGGGCGAAAGTGCAGGTGCCATTACGGCATTGGGCGTTGGGTTTATGGATAGGCAGGAAGAAATACTTTCTCCGTATCATAAACAAAATGATGTTGCCGCACCTAATCTGATATATCAGGATTTATGCATCCGGCAAACTGGATATGATACAGGTATTGCGTTTATGAATCTTAGCAGACCGGACCTGGTTTCAGATTACAATCCTGCAAGAACAAGAAATTTTAAAATCAAAGGTGTTGCAGCATTTTATGGTGCAATGTTTTACGATATGTTTGAGCAAAGAAGTTCCGATGTAGATCTTCCGAGTTTATATCTTTTTCATCAACCCAATGATTTGGTGGTTTCCATAGGCTATAAAAAATTATTGCAAGATCTGGCTTCATGCTTTTCCAATCTTGGCGGCTGTCAGGACATTATCTCAAGACCGCTTGCCATGGGGTCTGACTTGTTGAATGACCGATACAAGCAGATTTTATCCGGTCTCCAGACAAAGGCTGACTTGGTTTATGATCGGACATCAAACAATGGAGATTGTTTGTATCAGGTATTGAATCCTAATTCAGGTGGCGGTCATACCGTGGACAATTATATTTTAAGAACCCAAACAGTTGCTGGTTTATTTGCAAAAAGAATCGATGAGTCGATTCCCTGTATAGTAGGTGTTGAGCAGCCTGGTCAAAAAAATACATTGATTCATATTTTTCCAAATCCAGTAAATGGAACACTTCATCTGTCTACCGAAAGTAACATCCAAAAGTGTGCCGTTTTTACTTTGGAGGGTAAGAAATTATTGTTCTTCAACAGTACGGAAATTAATCCCACGAAACAAATTAATCTTGCTGGTTTATCCCCGGGAGTTTACCTTTTGAATTTATGGTCGGAAGATCAAATGTTTATCCAAAAAATTATCGTGTCTTCCAGGTAAATTAGTTGGATGCCACATTTAGTCTGTCACGGTCCTTTATATAAAACATCAGACTCATAGCTAGAAAAGTAACCCCAGCAAGACTGTACCACATGACTTCAAAACTGTACCGATCAATCAGTTGAGTGCCTATGATTGGTGCAATAATCAACGCAACCGCCCAGGCCATGGAATACAGACCCATATAGCGCCCCATGGATTGAGGATTCGCACGACGCATGCAAAAACTTGCCATAAACGGCATGGCCAAAATTTCACTAAGGGTAATGAGTATAATAGACACAACGAGTACCCACATCCCTTTCCAAATATTCATCATGATAAAAGCTACAATCAATACTGCGCAACCGATTTTTATATAGGTAAAATTCCTCAATTTGTTTTCCAGTAAATAGATTACCGACATTTCGATTAAAGCAACACCCAGTCCATTCATTGCCATGAGCAAACCGATGGTTTTAGGACTAAGTCCATAGACATTTTTATAATACAAAGGAAGACTGGTGAAAAATTGAAAAAATGATGTTGCATACAGTAAACAAACCAAAAGAAACAACAAATAAAAATAATCTTTCCAAGGAGAAAGTACGGGTTCATCATTTCTGACATTGGTTTTCTTCGACAGACCATTCTTTCGTTCCACCCTTCTTGCCTTTCCAATAAAGACAATGATAAATATTCCTGCCGCAATACAAGTCAATCCATCCACCCAGAATATTGCTTTAAAGTTAACCACGGCCAACAATCCGCCAATAATTGGTGCGACTGAAAATCCAAGGTTCATGGCTAATCTATTTAGTCCGATGCTTCGGGTATAATTTGATTCATCCGTAAAGCTGCTCATGGCTGTAATGTTGGCCGGTCTGAAGGCATCACCTGTAGCAGTAAATAGAAATATAAGCAAACAAACTACGTAAAAGTTGGAGGTAAAACTTACCATAAAAAGCACTGCTCCGGATGTAATAATGGTACTGACCAAAACTTTATAATAACCAATTTTATCTACCAGGAATCCTCCTAATAATGAACCTGTAAGGCTTCCTATTCCAAGCATGGCCATGACAATTCCAGTCTGTTGGATAGAGAATTGCAATTCCTGGCTGAGGTAAACACTTAAAAACAACATGACGATACTGCCACACCGATTGATAAACATGGCAGTGGCTAAAATCCAGACATTTTTATGGATTCCAGAGTAAGAATTAAGGACAAATTCTTTGATTTTGACCATACTTAAATTAAGGAATTAGAATAATAAACCTTCTTTACAGTAATATGTTTTCATTTTATAATGTTTACATTTACGAATTATAGAGATATGTTCATGTTTTTAAGAAATTTTGCGTTATTAACTGGTCTTTTTCTGGTGGTTTCCTGCACAAATGAGGTGGAAGTGGAAGGACCTGAGATTTGCTATGAGCAGGAGGTTTTACCTATTCTTGTATCCAATTGCACACAAAGTGAATGCCACAATCCGATAGATCGGGAGAAAGATTTGGATTTGAGTAACTTTAATGACATAAAAAGTTTAGTTAAATCTGGAGATTACAATGCTAGTAAATTGTTCTCCGTGATGGTCATTCCTTTCGGATCTTCAAGAATGCCGCCCTCACCTTATGAAGCATTGTCGGATGAACAGTTACGGACAGTAGCCTTGTGGATCGAACAAGGGGCAAAGAACAATTCATGTATTCCTACAGTATGTGACACCACCAATGTATTTTATTCCGGAACCATCGCACCATTGTTGAAATTTTATTGTACGGGTTGTCACAGTGGCTCAAATCCTCAGGGAAATCTTGACTTGACCACATATACCCATGTCAAAGAAGTGGTAGATGACAATTCTTTACTTGGTACCATCGAATGGATGAATGGCTTCAACAAAATGCCTAAAAATGGAAGTAAATTAACCAATTGCAACATTCTTAAAATTAAGAAATGGATTGCAGTAGGAGCACCTAATAATTAATTTAAAGCGACCATCAGATCATGAAAAATCTACTACTGATATTTATACTATCTCTAAAAATTATGTCTGCTCAGGAAACTGATTTGTTGAGCGAATTGGGAGAAGACAACACAAGGACATATGTAACCAATGCGTTTAAGTCACCGAGAGTCATCAGTTCGCATAGTATGGAGATGTTGCCTGTTGGCGCATTAGACTTTAGAATTCTTCATCGGTTCGGCCAGGTAAATCAGGGTTTTGATGAATTTTTTGGTTTGGATAATGCGACCATGAGGATGAGTTTTGATTATGGGATAACCAAAAATTTTACCGCCGGTATTGGTCGATCTACATTCAAGAAAGAGTTGGATGGATTTCTTAAATACCGAATCGTTCAACAATCAAAAGGACATCGTTCTTTTCCAATTTCCATTCTTTGGGCAAGCGGGATGATGTATAATGGATTAAAAAATCCTTATCAGGAATCCACGACAGAAGATAAATTCTATAAGCGGGTTTCCTATTTTCACCAATTGATCATAGGTAGAAAATTCAGTGAATCATTTAGTTTACAAATCAGTCCAATGCTTATTCATCGGAATCTTGTAGATAATTTATTGGAGGAAAACAATACACCGGCAATTAATCTTGGCGGTCGTTATAAAGTAACTAAGCGTGTTGCAGTAGTGTGGGATTACACTTACGCTTTCGGCCAATTTTTAACCAATTATCACACCCAGCCATTGTCCATTGGCGTAGATATTGAAACTGGTGGTCACGTATTCCAACTCCATTTTTCCAATGCCACAGGAATGAATGAACGTGCTTATATCAGTGAAAAAAATGGGGATTGGTTTGCGGGGGATATACAATTTGGTTTTAACCTCTCCAGAGTTTTTCAGATTGCAAAACAAAAAATCTAAACTCATTAACTATTTAGCTAATTAACTAATTCCCTAATTCCATCCCCTGGTAGAAACCAAGATCTTTGTTTTTTATGATTTTGCACAGCAGTGCAATTTGGCCGGTATGATAAGAGAAGTGTTCTATTACGTGACTGATGATTTCATAACCGGAAAGATCAAAACATTGAATGTGAAATATCTCAAACAAATTTTCCTCTTGTAAATTGTCTACAATCTCTGTTGCTTGTTGGGTAGTTTGTTCAAGGAGAGAATGGAGGTATTCATGAGTGAATGGTCCATTATTTGAGAATTCTTTACTCCGTTCCCTTATGTCATTTCCCTTACCCAATCCTGTAATGATGTATTGTCTCATGTTACCACTTAAATGTAAAATCAGATTTGCGCTGCTGTTGGTATTCGCATTTGGTCTCCATGTCAGTTCATGTGTATCCAATTCGTTTATACATTGAAGAATTCTTTTTTTCGATTCTGTATTTATTCTAAGATTAAATTCAGATTTAATTAAGGGGAGGATCTTTGACGCCATGAACATTTTTTTATAGGACTACTGATAACATTTACCTGATTTATAATGCATAATTCCCGCACACTCTGCACTACAAGCATTGGCATAAGTTTTTTGATTGCAACCACAAACCGGTTTGTAATCCATAGTACAAATACAATCCTGCTTTGGGGATTCGGTACAATTACTTTTGAATGACTGGTTGGAAAAACACCCTGTGCTGCAAACGAAAATTAAAAGTCCGTTATTCCAGTTCATTTTTTTGGTATGTTTCAGTTTCATCTATTTGCAGGCAGTTGTAATAAATCAGCTAAATTTACACTTTAAAACAAATTTTACTTATGCGTTATTTTACAGCATTGATATTTTTGGTTATATTTTTTCAAAATGTGCTTGCTCAAGACAGTATAATCGTTCAGACGCTTACCCGGGACAGTGCCGGACGCCGTGGAGTTTATGAATTCCCGGATGATGCCAATCAATCTTTTCGAAAAATATGGATGGTCTATAATATGCGTTGCAAGGGCGCAAAGGTTGGAGTAAGCGGTGTTGGATGCGGTGAGTGGGATTACAGCTGCAATACTTTTATTACCGACAGCAGCAGGGTAGATAGTTCTTTGGCGACCAATCCGAGTTATGTTATATCCGGATTCAGCGGATCGCCTTTTGAATATAGAAATGAACCAGTATATACCTATTATCAGTATGTCCAAAAAGAAGCCCGTTATACCTCTTCTTCTAATGAAAAAAAATATCCAAGTGGGGCAGGGGGGCAGCGGGAAAGCTTCAATGCTGCGGGAGGTACCTTCAGAGGTCAATATCTATTCACTGCTCAGGAACTCATTGGTTTTGGACTAAAGGCAGGCAATATTTCTGCAATGGAACTTGCAGTGGTTGCCCAGGGTGCTAAGTTGCCAAATTTTAGAATCCGAATGAAAGCAACGGGAGACAATGAAATTTCTTCCACCAACCCTCATACTGAGGGCTGGTCAGAAGTCTATTACCGGGATGTTGAGACGAATACAACAGGAACCAAGCGTTTTCAATTTTACACCCCGATTAATTGGAATGGCACATCCAATGTAATGGTAGATGTAAGTTTTTCAAAATTCAATAAGGCAGCAGAACCTGAATTCAGTTTTAATGAATTGTCTGGAGACAAACAAGCTGTAATCGCTCAACAAGCAGAGCAAAGTCTGGTCTTTGATGGGGTAAGTGGTCAAGTTCAGGGGGGGAAATTAAGTCAAATAAAGAATGAAATTACCATCGGTTTCTGGTCTTATGGAACCGCTCATTACCAACCTGTCAACAACAGTATCCTTGAAGTCAACAATAAAAACGATGAAAGAGAAATAAATATTCATCTTCCTTGGAGCAATGGAGGTATTTATTTTGATTGTGGTAATGAAAATGGATCTTATGACCGTATTGAAAAAGCAGCCGGCGTAAATGATTACGAGCGACAATGGGTGCATTGGACTTTTACAAAGAATGCAACTACCGGGATAATGAATATCTATCGCAATGGAAGTTTGTGGTTAAGCGGAAGTGGGAAAACGAAACCCATCGATTGCGATATTATGAAATTGGGAGAAGCTGTGGCTTCAAACAATACCTACTTCGGTAGAATTCGTGAATTTAGTATTTGGAATAAAGAACTGGATTCATTGACCATTCAGTCATGGAAGAATAGATCTTTGAACGACAAACATCCATTCTACCACAATCTGTTGTTTTACTTTTCCATGCAAAATGGGGGGGGCAATCAAATCGTTGACCAGGCACCAATGCCTCAATCAGCTGATCTTTCGGTTGCATTGGACAGACATCAGGAAAGAGGAGATAAAATGGTAATGAATTTTGTAAATTCTAAATTAAGACCGAATTTTAGTTTTATTCAAGGTACTTATAATGGATTTGTTGTCGATGATTTTACTGTCCTGGATTCCATTATCAATGGACCAAAAAAAGTTCAGGATTATAAAGTGGTCAATAATAATCTGGTGCTGGATTCTACATATTATTTGAATCAGGCCGGAGATCTTTTCATCTATCGCGAAGATGGAGAAGTTGCGGATGCAATCTATCTGGATCCGGATGGGGCATTGGCCATTACGACACTAAAGTACTATAGAAAAAGACCTGCCAAATATGAGTTGCTCTCGCTGGTAACGCCTTATGGTAACAATCTTGATTTGGGCAAGGATGGCAAAACTTTTGTATTTGATGTTACAGACTTTACGCCTATACTCAGAGGACGAAAATATTTAAGTATGGAGTTGGGTGGAGAGTTTCAGGAAGAGATTGATCTAAAGTTTATTTTTATCAAGGGAACACCGGAAAGAAAAGTCCTTGATGTAGCCAATGTTTGGCCATTTGATCGAGGTTATTTTAATGAAATTTACGACAACACTAAATTTGAACCTAGGAAAACAAAATTAAGAAACGATGCAAAGTATTTTAATATTCGTTCTTCCGTTACTGGTCATGAACAAAATGGAGAGTTTACCTCAAAAAAACATTTTGTCAGCGTAAACGGATCTGCAACCAAGAAATTCCAGTTTGATGTGTGGAAGGAATGCGGCTCTAATCCTATTTATCCTCAAGGAGGAACATGGATATTTGATCGCGCTGGTTGGTGTCCAGGAGCGCCCACAGAATTGTTTAGATTTGATTTAACACCTTTTGCCACACCTGGAGCCGATATGACCTTAGATTATGGGATCGAATTGCCTGCATTGTCTCAGGCGAATTATCTGGTGTCTACTCAATTGGTAAGCTATGGTCCATATTCCTTTAAGAACGATGCATCATTGGAGGAGATCAAAAGACCAAATGCAGGAAGAGTTGAATTTGATCGGTTAAATCCTTCTTGTAATTCACCATTAATTAAAGTTAGAAATTCAGGAGAAAACACATTAAGTGCATTGACGATTAAATATGGTCGCAGAGGAGGTAGTCAACTGACTTATCGTTGGACTGGAAGCATCATGCCATCAGAAGAAAAAGACATTGAGCTTCCTCTTGATGTGGATGGCTTCTGGAATTCAGGGACGGATACAAGTCTGATTTTTGAAGTTTTGTTAAGTAATCCAAATGATCAAATGGATGATCATGTACTGAATAATTACCTCTCTGTTCCGTATAAAAATGTGGACAAGTATGGCAGCAATTTGCATTTGGAATTTAAGACCAACAATGTAGCGATTGACAACAGCTATCGCATTGTAAACAACAAAGGCCAAAATGTATTGACAAGAAATGGATTGGCTGCAAATGTTATATACAGAGATGAATTGGCACTGCCGGCAGGTTGTTACACTTTAATCGTAAATGATGTCGCAAATGATGGATTATCCTTTTGGTTTTATCCTAATAATGGTTCTGGTTTTGCCAGATTATCCAGAAAATTAACAAATAACTATGCGCCATTAAAAAATTTCAATCCAGATTTTGGTGCGGGATTTCAGTATGACTTTGTGGTAGATCCGGTGTTGTCCGTAAACAATGAATGGCAACCACAACTTCTAAGCATTACCCCGAATCCTACTTTGGATATTCTGAATGTGGAATATAAGGATGAAAATACTGAACCCGTTTATTTTCAATTGCTTAATTTCAATGGGCATACGCTGAAGAAAGAAATCAGGAATGGAGGGCCAGGCTTGGTTTCTGTTCGTTGGTCATTAAGTGAGTTGCCGGCCGGCATTTACTTTGTAAAAATTAATCAAAAGGAAAAAACAGTAACACGAAAAATTATAAAGCAATAATTATACATATCCTTCATTTTTGTGGGAGCAAATTCGATTTATATAAAAAGCTAGTGGAATAAATTCACCCTGCTTGTTTTCGGATTTATAGTATCAATGTAGTATGTTCCACTGGGTAATTGATCGTGTTATCCGGATGGAATTATTCTCTTGGCTCCGGACCATAGAATGTGATTACATTTTCTCCTATTATGAAAGAACCTCCGGAAGAAATTTTATCCAGCACAATTTGTTCTCCTATGAAATTCAAAACCTTTTTTCTTTGAGCCAATGGGAGGCCTGTGCGCGCAGTCCATTGATCCGGTGTAGGGATATCTAAAATAACGAGTGCTTTTCCGCCTGCAAACTCCCACCACATGTCAAACCTTGCATGACTGCTTTCGTAATAAATCGTACCACCGCGGCCCATTTCTACGTAACGAAGTTTAGGTTTTCCATCCGGAAAAATTCTTTCCATAATTGCATTATTGGATTTGAAATTTCGGTCAATAACTTTTTTTATTTCCGCAATAAATTCCTTTGACACATTCAGCCAATGGGCTATTTCATGGGCATTTTCTTTGTTCAGCAAATGTTTCCTCACCAGATCCCGCAGCAGTTCTGTTCGGGTGGCTTCCAATAATTGGGTTCTAGTTTTTTCAAAATACTCTTCAGCCATTTTTTGACCATCTTGTTCCGCCTGGTATCTAAAATCCTGTGCCGCCTGAAGTTCATCTACAGCTGATTTTCTGATTTTTTCGGCATCCGCATTTATGGTGTCAAGATGCTTGACTGCTTTTTTATAAGCCTTTTCCAATTCTTTTGAAAAATCATCCTGATTCATGTGTTCATAATTGTTTTGCTGTCAATTGTAGGAAAAATATATTTTTTATCTTGTCCCTTTTAGAAGTATGCAGTAAAAAATATCTTTCAAAATTAACTATAAATTCTTGTTTCTATTGTCAAATCAGTAATATCTTACAAAAGGAAACCAAGTAATTTTTTGCATGAATAATGTTAAATTCTGCAAATTTTTTATCTTAAAGAATAAATTATTTTTTTATAAAATTTTTGTAGCTTAAAAGATAATCTTCTAAAGTAATTAGCTGGTTTGTTATCAATCAATGATTTTATGCTTCCGGATAAACTGCCCTGGCAAGCAATGGCAGGATGTGCCCACCAAATATTGAGGATATTTTTTTCAGAGCAAAGGTTATGAAACCAATCAATAGGTAAAGAACATTTGTGTTGATTAATTTCATTCAGCATATTCATTGCTGCTTTCAGATCAATTAAATAGGCACCCGCCATTCTACCCATTTTTTTGGGATATAAGAATTGATCACGGTTTCGCTCACTTCCTTTAACGTATTTCAAATTGGAATCTTCCAGTGAAATTAGATAATTTGAATTATTATTCCTTTCTATTTCAATATATATCTTTCCTAAGACGTCCTCAAAGTTAGCATCTAATTCTATATCATCTTCAAGTACCAGAGCATGTCTTATATTGTTTTCTATCATGGTCTCATAAGCCAGAATATGTTTGTAGGCACAAGAGGTACCATTGCTGATTTGTCTCATACCACCAGTAAAATATTTGTCCAATATTTTTTCATTAAGTTGGTCCTTGTCGCCATCCAGAATAAATTGATACGATAAATTTCTCCCTGAGATTTGTTGCAACATGTGCCGCTCCCGTTCAATGGCTGTACTTACATGGATGATAAATGTATGTGTATTCGACATTAATTGGTTTGCAGTTGATTTTAAAATTGGGTTCTAAAATACTTCAACTAAGGTAAATTTTAGCAAGAATTTAATTTTGGGTTAACCTTTAAAAACCGCCCAGTCATTAAAGCGCGATTTTTCTGAAATAGTTATTTTTAATATGACAAATATACATTTATTGCTTTATTAAATAAATATTTCGTGCATCAAAAGTGGAATTTAGAGTCAGCTGCTGAGAGAGGCTTGTATTCTCAAAGATGAATATTCGAATTTGGTATACTGAAAATGCAATCTAAATTCTGATCTTTTATATAAAAAATTTGTCATTGATTTAATTTAAATTGGGTAATTTTAATGTTTAATTCAGTCAATGTCCTCGTATTAAACCAGTGACTTGTGGGTAATAAATGGATTATAAGAGTTTAATGAGATATAGATTCTTTCTTTTTGCAATTGGTTTAGAATGCTTGCTGGGCCATGTTTTAGTCTTTGGCGGAGACCTGAAATTGGAAGCATCCAAATCTAGTTTTGGATTAAAGAGTTTAGTTAAGTGCCCCCATTTGCGATTGTCAAGTTCTGAATGTTTGAAATTCAATAGTTTTAGTCCCCAAAAGGATACTCACTTAATACTTTCAAATCATTTAAAATTTAATCACAATAGTTTTACCTCTTACTCATATGATACGAATTTTTTATTAAGTCCTAAATATTTGTTAGCGGTTGACAAAATTCAGTCCTTAAATGGCTTAACAAATGAATATCAAGTATTGTCACAGGAGCAAAGTTCACTGGACTGCAAAAAAATCAAATGGGTAAACTGGAGTAAAAAGTCAGATTACGAGTATAAAGGTACAGCTGGGTTTCAATCCGTTAGTCTTCAAATGGACCCAAAGACGGGTCTTCAAAATCCAATTCTAAATTCCTTAACACTCGCAAGTAATACCTTTACCCCTAAACAAATAAATGGGATTCCAACACCCTGGATGCCCGGTAATCTTAATACTCCTATTCTGAAGCACAGATTGCAAATTGATAATGTAGGTAAGCCAGAGGAACTTATTTTATTGTTGGGCTCTTTTCCAAATGCTAATTTTTTTACAGTTAAGGGGCCAGGAAAGTTAAAAATATTTGATATCAACAACATTCAACTTAATGTTTCAAATGTAGTTATACTTCTTCAGGATCCAATTCAAGGGAATATATTGGCGCCAACAACTATTACCAATTCTGGTATGGAAATATTATTTGAAGTTTTTCAACCTGGGACAACCCATGGAGATATTATATTATTGAGCAATTTTCCAAAGAATTCATATTATTTTGAAATTGAGCATTATAACGAACTTAGTCGTTCTGATGATGGGATATTTATACATCTGGGCTTTCCAGATTGTTGTACTTCGACATTTAATAGAATCGATACAACCGCTTGTGACAAACTATTCATAAATGGTAAAGAGTTTTCAAGTTCTGGATCATATTTTGATACCATTTCACTTGGCAATTGTGATAGTGTGGTGAATTATGTCATTAAAATTATTGAAAAACCTAAAATCTCATTAGGACCTGACACTTCGTTTTGTGAAGGAGATACATTAGTTTTAAACTCTGGTTCAAATATAAGTGTATGGAGTGATGGAACAATTGGTAAGAGTATATTAGTATCGAAAGCTGGCATATATTGGGCAGAAATTGTGAATTCGTGTGGTAAATTTAGAGATACAATAACAATAAGTATTCTTCCAAAACTTAATTTAGATTTAGGCCCTGACATTCATTTATGTCCTAATGAAACAGACACCGTCTGGTCGAATTCTCCTAAAACTATATGGCATGATGGTTCGTCTGGTTCATATTATGTGGCAAATAAGGAAGGCCCCATAATCGCAAAAATAATTGGTCCGTGTGATGTATTAATAGATAGTATTTTTGTAAGTGTTTCTTCTAAGCCTGAATTAATGTTGCCCAAAGACACTTTTCTTTGCGATGGAAGAGCAATCATTTTGAATTCACCTTATGATTCAACTGTTTGGAGTGATGGAACTTATGGGCGCGAAATTGTAGTCACTAAGCCGGGTATTTATTGGGCATCGTATAGTTCTCTTTGCGGTGTAATTTCTGATTCCACTCTGGTTAGTGCAATATCTTGTTTGGACAGTTGTACAATTCAGTGCAATAATATTGAATGGATGAGCTGGACAAGTAAATCATCTTTTGAGTATATTGGTAATTCGAGTAGAGGTTTTGTTACCTTGGAAACTGACCCCAATATGGGAAACATCCATCCTTTTTTCACAAATTATACATTAAGCAATGCTGGGTTCACACCAAAATTATTGATGTCAATACCTACTCCATGGATGCCTGGAAATATAAGTATTCCACATCTAACCCACAAGATAACTCTTGATGGAAATTATGAAAGGAAAGACATAGTGTTATTATTAGGAGAATTTCCAAATTCGAAACTATACTCAAAGCCACAATATGGTAGACTAAGAATTTATGACCGGTCAGGAAGACTATTAGATGTGGCAAATATTTGTATTTTATTTAAGGATAACGGTCTCCTCCACGAAGAAATAAATGTCGCTTATGGCGACCGAGAAATGTTGTTTTACGTTGGTAGCTCCGGAGTAAGTGATGGAGGTATTTTAGTTTTAGGAAATTTTCCGGATTCAACTTATACCATGCAGATAGAACATTATAATGAACGAAGCTCAATAGATGATGGAATCTTAATTAACCTCGGATTTCCTGATTGTTGCAAGAATGCGTACAGCATCATAGATACAACTGTTTGTGAAAATATTACGATTGGGGGAAAAACGTATAATGTTTCTGGTTCGTATTTGGACACAATCAGAATGGGAAACTGTTATAACATTACACAATTTGATGTAACTGTATTGAGTTTACCTCAATTGTCCTTAGGACCTGATACGGCCATTTGTGAAGGGGAAACTTTAGTACTCAGGTCAATGGAGACTTCAACAAAATGGAGTGATGGCTCTTCAGGTAAAGAACTGAATATAGATAAACCTGGTAATTATTGGGCTGAAATCAATTCTCCTTGTGGCATTGTAAGGGATACTATTGTGATATCATTTCTGAATTTGCCGACCTTGGAAATAGGCCCTGACATTAAATTATGCCCGAATCAGGTGGACACCATTTGGACAAATGAACCTTCTACGGTTTGGCAGGATGGATCTGTGGGGCCTTATTTTGTCATTAAAACAGATGGAGTGGTTAGGGCAGTACTTAAAGGTGTTTGTGGAGATGTTACGGATTCAATATTAGTGAATTATTATCCAAATTCTACAATTGATTTGGGTCCTGATACAACAATTTGTCAAGGCTCTACGATTATTTTGCATTCAAATTCTGCAAATACGGTATGGTTTGATAATTCCATTGGAAATACTAAGCAAGTCTCAAAAGGTGGTAATTATTGGGCGAGTATATTATCTCCTTGTGGAATTACTTCAGATTCAATAAAAGTTGAGGAACTGAAATTGTTTAATAAACCTTATTTGCCAAATGATACCTTTCTGTGTCAAGGATTTAAATTGAATTTAAGCTGGCCTGGTATAGATGAATTGTGGAATGGTGAATTTCTCAACAGTATCACAATAGATACTCCGGGTATTTATTGGTATGCCTTTAAAGATATCTGTAATGACTTAAGGGATACCATGGAAGTATTTTATGATTCAATACCAATTCAATTTCCGGGAGAAAATTTAGTTTTTTGTGGGCCTCAATCCTTTTATTTTTCTACAGGTAATCCAAAAACCATTTGGTCAGATGGACGTGTAGGTTCTGATATAAATATTGAAACAAGTGGGATCTATTATTATTTAATTGAGAACAGTTGTGGTATTTTTAGCGATTCAATACATCTGGAATTTATAGAAGACAAAAGTTTATTCATTCCTAATGTTTTTTCTCCAAATGGGGATCAGGTAAATGATGTATTTCCAGGTCTGCAATTTACTAATGATTTTGAAGTTGAAATTTATGATCGTTGGGGGTCACAAATATTTAAATCTAATAATATTCATTGGGATGGGACATGCAATAACAAACTTGTTTTGCCAGGAGTCTACGCTTACATTATTCGAAGTAAGGCTTGTGATAAGCAGCTTAAATATGGTACAGTAACCTTATTAAGATAGGTTATTTTATACTCCTAAATGTGGATTTGGTAGAACGGAGTTTACATAGGTATTAGTCAAAATTCATTCTTTACATAAATTACATCTATTTTTTTTGAAAATTATATATCTTCAATTTTTTCGAATCATTTTTATTATTGCAATTCATTTGATAGTGACAAACATTTTGGATTAAGTTTGGGAAATTTACAATTCTGGGTAAAAAGAAATTGATGTTTGACAATGACCCCTCCAAATTTATTTGGACTTAACTGACTTCTGAATCATTATGTAGTTTGTGCTCAATGTTGACTACCTTGAGCGTTGCAATGGTAATTCTTCCATTGAATTCCAATCTTTAATGGAGAATGAATTCGATGTCCTTATCAATAGTTTTTTGTCAGATCGCATTGGGATTGATGAACATTTTCTTAGCGTCCAATTAGCAGCTCAGCTAAAGGAAAATTTACGCACACTCGATATAGATAGACAATTTGTTCCAGCAGGAGTAGGGAACAAGGACATCTATATTAAGGATTCTTTAATTCGTGGAGATCGTATTAGCTGGCTTAATCCTGAAAATAATTTTCCTCATGAGCAGGATTTTTTCAAACTGATGGATCGCTTTGTATGTTATCTGAACTCCACCTGTTATGCGGGAATCAAAGCTTATGAATTTCATTATGCTATATATGATTCAGGCAGTTTTTATAAAAAGCATTTAGATCAATTCAAGTCTGACCAAAGCCGAAGTTTTTCTATGATAATGTATTTAAATTCTGATTGGGAGAAACGGGATGGAGGGGAATTGGTCATTTATCAGGTAGACAATATTCAGACGATCTCTCCCATGAATGGTAAATGTGTGTTTTTCAGAAGTTACCAATTAGAGCATGAAGTTTTAATTACCAACAAGACCCGAATCAGTGTAACCGGTTGGTTTAAAACTTAGTTCATCATTTCTTTACAAGGATTTATTTCAATGCTTGCCCGCTTTCCAGGGTTTTAATGGCATCTTCTAAAACCTTTTTGTTTTCTGCATTGGGTGCTTGCTTAAGGGCTGACTTAGCATGTTCCAGAGCTTTGGTTAATTCGCCCATAGCAGAATATCCGCGCATCATACCTACGTTAGTTGGCCAGGCGCCTTTATGTTTTTTATAATTTTTTTCAAAAGCAAACATGGCTTCGACGGTTTTATTCTCTCTAAGAAGTTGTCTGCCGTAAGCATGCAATTCCAAAGGACTTGCAAGGTCAATCGCTTCGGCAATTATTTTATCTGCCTCATTTTTCTGACCTAATTTGGAAAGAATTCCTGCTTTCGTCGATAAAGCCTTGAAGGAGTTGATGCCACCCAGATTTGGATCTACGGCAGTATTGATCCACTGTAGTGCTTGATCTAGATGGATATTGTTTTGGTAACACCAGAAAGCACCAGCTTCAAGACTTGGAGGGTCAAAACCCATGGCGCCACTCAACTGTGTTTGAATGGAATGAAGTGTTTGTTGAATGAGATCGATTTCTACCAAAAATGGAATTCGCCATTTTTCCCATTCCACTGCCATTTCAACACTGTGATCTGTTTGTTTGGAAAAAGTGTATTCAAGTCTTTCCTTACTTTCTTTTTGATTTTTTTGTTGAATCACAGTGACCCTCAACACATCAAGGTCTTTATTGTAAAAATAACTACCCCAACCGGCTGTGTTTTTATTGAAAATGAGGACACAGGAATCAGCGTAGAGAGCAATGAAAAATCCATAAGTACCTGCGGATAATTTTTTGCCATTTATGCTGACCTCATTCGAAAAGGAAATAGTGGTGCTTTCGTCAGCGCCCGCTCTCCAGGGAGATTCTACATTGGATCCAAATCCAAGCACACTATAACCGTAGTATGCTACAGAAGTTCCCCATATATTTCCTTCCCTACCCTTAACACCCGGCGCATTCCAGTTTACTTCTATTTCAGTATCGCCAATGGTTCTTCCTGCCTTGCATTTAAAATTAACCCCTGCATCTGGTAATTTAAGCATCTGGGCATGAGATGATGAAATGATAAAAAAAGCAAATACCAGAAAGTAACCAAAAGTGCAGTTAGGTTTAATAGACATATTGATGATTTAACACATTAAATAAAATGGTTTGTTGGATAAAGATATCCCTAATTCAATTTAGTTCTTAAAAAATTCGATGGGGACATGAATTTAACGGATTAATTAAAGAAATGCATGGATTAATTCTTAAAATAATATGTCCATATCCTGTTAAACTTTCATCTTTAAGATAGATTACTTTTAAAAATATTTCCTTTGTAATCTCACAATATCCCATAGCTTATAATTTTATTTGAATACTGAAAAAATTTAACTCTCATATTATTAATGAAGTGATCATTTCTGCACTTTCATGGGTGATTCAATAGACACAAATTAGGCCATTTTTAATAGAAGTTCCAAGGTTATTTTGAATTTGATAGGAATATATACCATTCGGCAATTTTTCTTTACATATAGAAAATTCAGGATTTTGAAATCTTTCCACATGCATAAGCTTCCCCAAATGGTCATAAATACTTAGCATAAAGATTTCATGATTCATATTTGTAACCTTAAAGTTGGTGCAATGGTTAAATGGGTTTGGGGATACGGAAACAAGAATTGATTTTCCAATGGAGTGCAAAGTATTGTTTATAATACTACCGGACTTTTGAATGATAAATACGCCAAATCCTGGAAATTGAGAAACCGGTTTCTTTATTGACCCAATTGCTTGTGCAGCTGAATGACCTATCATTGGGACGTCAATAAGGTCATTTCCATTGTATATGTAATTTAGGGTGTCTGAATATAAGTCAGTGACATTGATTACGGCAATTCGTTCACCAGATTTAAACCCGATATTCGAAATATCAATTTTTACCGATGGAGAATTTTTCCAATTATAAATCACTAAATGTGCTCTTCCAGTTTCGTATTTGTTCATTCTAATAAAATATTGTAATCCGGTAGTCGGCAAAGTTTCTGAATAATCATTTTCGGGGAAGTCATCAGTAGTAAAACCCCATAGGTAATAACCTTTGGTAGGATGAATTCCTCCTAATATTTTATTTCCTTTTACTGATGTAGTGCCCAGCAATTTAACACCGGTTCCACCAATTCTTGTCTGACAAGTCAGAATATTACTATCAAGGGTCATGTCCACAGTTCCATAATTTAGTCCAAATGCGTTTACAGGTGGCCGAGGCATGTTAGTGCCGGAAAAAGTAAAATTATGCTTGACCACAAGATTTTTGCAGGGCGCGTTTGGGTTATTAGGAACTATATAAAAATTGTGCGTTCGCGTATCACCATTTTTATTTTCCGAACAAGAACCCCCGTTGAATAATATGTTTCCCTGAATGTCATAATTATCGATGGTCCTCCCTGTTGACCAAGCTCTGACATTATAACCGAAACTGCTAAAAAAAATATTATCAAGCAATTTGATCGTACCCGATGTATCATTCTGGGTATAGATTCCATGTCCATGACCTGAACCTGCGATATCCCAACCGTTGTTGTAAATTACACAGCCATATAGTTCTGCATTTTTTGAACCAATCCAAATATCAATACCATCTGCACCATCATGCAATATCATATTTATAAATTTGATGCCGGGAGCAGAGCATGAAATATTTCCACGATTGGGATGTCCGGGATCATTGGTGTATTCTCTTGGAGCAGTACTGGAGCTCATAACTTCCAATCCCCAAAACCACGTATAGCTACAATTTGAGCCTAAATTTAAAATTATTCCATTTGACTTTCCATCCAGGGTAACCCTCTCATTTTGGTAATTTCTAAAAATGATAGGTTGTGATTCTGAACCATTAGTATGGCAGGTGTAGCATATACCATTAACGCCTCCGGTGGAATCTGGCCCTAGATATCTTCCTCCCATAATCCACACAGTGTCCCCTGGCTGTAATTGCGTTGGGTGATCTAAAGCTTTTTGCAATTCCCAGGGAGAAGCAAAACTGCCATCGCCATTTTTAGTTGCATTGTATGATACATAGAAACTTGCTCCTTCTAACTTGGATATAGAGATTAGGAAAACTGGAAATAAAAGAAGGAGGTTGAATGCAACATATGTATTTAATAATTTAATCATCTTTACCAGGTATCACCTTTTTGAATAAGGGTCAAATTTTTAATGAAATCACTATTTAATCAATGATTCATGTTCAAATGTAATGAATATTGGCTTACCTTAAAAAGATATTGGAAATAATTAATTGTAAGATCTATAAAAGGTTTGCAATGAATTTCATCATTCCGAATGAGTGATATTTTTAGTATTAAAATTTGCAGAAGATAGAAATAATTGTTAAGGTATGCTATGTTAATGATTTATTTTTGGAACTGTAAAAATATTTCATATTAATAGATTAAATTTATCTGTAAGATATTTGAGTTAACAAGCTATAATTATTTTATAGAAATACCTCCGGATTTAAAATATTAGAATTATTTCCAATGATAAACTCCAGCACATTTTCAAATGCTTGCGAAAAATACAATTCAAATGATTTCTTTTCTGCATAACCCAAATGAGGGGTGCAGAGCACGTTGGGGAAATGCAGCAATGGAAAATCAAGATCGTAGATAGGTTCATTTTCATAAACGTCTAATGCTACAGAACCGGGCCTTCCTGATTGTATAGCGGCTAGCAATGCACCCTTTTCAATTAATTCAGCCCGACTGGTATTGACTAAAAGTGAATCCGGTTTCATAAGGTCTAAATCTCTTCGGTGAACAATTCCCTCCGTGGATTCAGTGAGTCTCAAATGAAGTGAAAGGATATCAGATTGTGCAAAGAATTCTTCTTTACTTGCGGCTGCTGTGAATCCATCCTGAATGGCAGAATTTCGGGATTCCAAGCTGCCCCAAACAATCACGTTCATATCAAATGCACGTGCGTAAGCAGCGATTTTTTTACCAATTTTCCCATATCCCCAAATTCCAAGGGTCTGTCCATATAGTGTACGTCCCAAATTGGTTTGCCAAAGACCTTTGTTCATACCTTGCATTGCTTGAGGTATTTGTCTCCAGGCATTCATGATCAACGCCCAGCACAATTCAGCAGGCGCTGTTGGAGAACCTTTTCCTTCGACTACTGCAACTTTGTATTTTGTGCAGGCTTGAAGATCTATGTGTCGTGAAATTTTTCCCGTTTGACTGATAAGTTTTAGATTGGGCAGTTTGGAGAGCAGTGATTCGGCAATTTTTGTCCGCTCGCGGATCAATACGAGAACTTCAGCTTCCGCACATTGCTCTGCAAGGTCTGATGAGTTGCTGTAATGTGAAATTATATTCGAAAGATCGTGGTCCTTTAAGATTTTGCGACATTCTAGTTGATGAAGTACATTCTGATAGTCATCTGGAATAATAATTTTCATGGCTGGTTCTGGTTTCAAGATCTTTATAGTTCTTTCTAATGACGAAAATAACCAGACTTTTATTTTTAATCTTTGTTTACATGGATTTTTTAGGATAATTATAAAACAGTAGGCAAGGGATTTAATAAATTTAGGTCATAAAAGATTATATATGGCTGATGGCAATCGTTTTGTAAATGTTAAAAAATGATTTAATTATTTTGCGAATCTTTGAGTACAACATATAGGTTTTATACTTAATTACTGGAGTGTTAGAGGTTCAAATTTTGATGACGTATAAGTAAGCATCATGAAAATATTATCATTTTTTCTTTTATTATTTTTGATAGACATAGTGTCCGTACAACGAGGTATTTTGATGGCGCAAACGGACACCATCCCTGATTTTAGAAATGAGCATTACGGACCTGATGTGTTGCAAAATTTTAATCTGTGGTTAAGCCAAACCGGAAACGGTCCAAGGCCCTTGGTTATTTTTTTTCATGGAGGCGCATTCAGAGCGGGTGATAAGGGGATAGAAGGAAGACAGGTTGAAGTAATGCGATCATTTTTATCAAGGGGTATTTCTTTCGTGTCGTCCAATTACAGACTCTCACATACCACAAGACTGGATTCCATTCTCATGGATGGTGAGCGATTGATTCGATTTTTAAAACTAAATGCGCAGCAGTACAACATAGATCCTTCCAAAATTGGAGTGTATGGTAGTTCTGCTGGTGCCTGTATGGCACTATGGATTGCAGTAACCGGGAAAGATGGAGATTCGTTGGCAATTGATCCATTGTTTCGACAATCCACACATGTGCAGGTTGCGGCGCACATTAGCGCTCCTGCCACTTTGGACCTTGCACAATGGGCGAATATTGTCCATCTGGACAGCAACTGGTTTGATACCTTTGGATTTGTCGATGACCTTGCATTTTACAAGATCAGCAATCGGGACATGTATTGGCAACCAGAGATAATTGTATTGAGGCAGCATTTAGATTTACCAAGGTATATTGACAACGGGGATCCTCCGGTATTTTATTACAACCAAAATCCGAATCAAGTTCCAAGGGTAAGAGGAGATGTGACACACCATGTATTGCATGCCTATTATTTGGATTCTGTCTCAAAGGAAAGATCTCACCAAACTGTTTTCAACAAAAATCCAAATGCTGATTTTGCATATAGTGAAATGACTGATTTTTTCTGTACATACTTGAATTGTGCAGCATTAAATGCGAATGAAATGATCCCATCTGATGTCAGCATATATTCCTACACATCTATGCAAGAGGTGGTAATTGCAGTTCACGCATCGGTCCATACGGAAGCACTTCAGTTTTCAATAATTGATCTTTTGGGAAAGGAACTTAAGATTGGAAAAGAATCGCTGCAATTTAAATTCGAAGAAAAAACCAATTATGTTTTGCTTAATCTTAGTTCAATCAATCCTCTGAATCAAATTGCATTTATTCGCATTCAAGATGATGGAAATATTTTCAGTTTGCCTTTGCCTGTTTTCAGGAATAATTAAATGGGATATACATAATTTTATTTGGATATAAATTTATGGTTGTATAAAAAACTTTATTCGCTGAGGATTAAAAGAAACACTTTCCAAATGCCCCATCATTTTAAGATCGCAGGTTATTAAATGAAGGTGCATGTTTGTGTCATGGTGGGTAAAGATTGTTTGGTGATTTCGGGAATAAAATCCTATAATGTGGACTTCTGAGTTGCTTAGTCGGTAATGTACTATACCCTGATGTGCATCTTCGGGGGATCGGACCTTACTTCCTTCTGGTAGGTGCACAACATGCATTTGGGCAGAATCAATACTTCCTGATAATTTAAACAAAAAAGGCATTTTCCTATCAGAGCAAATAGAATCCAGATAATATTCTAAGTCAATTAAATTTCTAACTGGAGCTGGCAATTCAATAGAGTGCCAATTTGTAATATTAGCATAGGCAAAAAATGGCGCTGAAACAGAATGGACTCCTTCCACTTTTATCTCTTGTTTATCGTTCACTGTGGATAAGTAGCTTACACCATCCAGTATCAATACTTCTCCACGCAAATAAGCCAATGGGCCAAACCCAAACAGGTGATGTTTATTTCTAATAGTGTCTGTATTGATTTTACCAAATAATTCTCCTTTCCACATGACATCTTTCATCTGACCCACTATGTGGACCGGTGAATTCTCTTGTGCTAAAACAGGATGAATAACTACAAGCAATACAAGGCTTACAAATGACACTAAAAGACTGTTGGTCCTTTCTAAAACAACCATTTGTAGCATAACTTTTTTATATATCCGTTTCCTGACAATTTTCTTCCAAGACTTCAAACTCTAATGTGCTGTGCTGAATATAGTGCTCCTCCAATTCGGCTTTCAACGCTCTTTTGATTTCGGGAATATTGGTCATATCATTTATCTGGATATGAGCAGTTAAGGCATTTTCATTGGTGCTGATACCCCAGATATGTATATGATGAACATTTACTACGCCATCAACACCCATTAGATGCAATTTTATTTCATCGGTATCCAAAGAGGCAGGAACCCCGTCTAATATAGCAATTGCACTGTCTTTAAACAGACTCCATGTGCTGAACAATACAACTACTGAAATCCCCAGGGCTATAATACCATCCAGAGCATACCATTGTGTGTAATAAATAGTTATCCCACTTGCTACTACCCCCAATGACACTAAAGCGTCTACCATGAGGTGCCAGTATGCGGCTTTTATGTTGAGATCTTTTTTTTGATTTTTTCTAAAAAATAATGCGGATACGGTATTGATGAATACACCCACCAAAGCCACCCACATAATCACCTTGCCGCTCACCGGATTTGGATGCATAATCTTGTGGACTCCTTCCCATGCAATTACCCCAATTGCAAATGCAAGTAAAATGGAGTTGATGAAGGAGGTGATGATGGATCCTTTTTTATATCCATAGGAGAATAATTTAGTAGGCTTTATTTTTTGCAAACGAAAAGCAAGGAAAGCAAGCAATAATCCTGAAATGTCCCCCACATTGTGCGCTGCATCAGATAAAAGCGCTGTGGAGTCATTTTTTAGGCCATAAACTATTTCTATAACTACATATGCGGCATTCAACAGGATCCCGGTTGTGAAGGACTGATTTATATCATGAGGTGAGGGCGGGGTATGTGTGTGTTTATGCAGCATTTTTATTTATTCAAAGGAAAGTATTTTTTCCAAGATAGAAAAAATGAATTTTCAAGAGAATTATTTTTTAAATTGGAAAGGGAAGGATTATGGTGATCACAGATTTAAAAAGTCATTCCAAAAGACATATTCAAAATTTCGTTTAACTTTTGAGATCATATTCATCCTGTTCATAAATGCTAAGTTTATTTTTCGCCAAAACCAATTCATTTTGCAAATTATCAATTTGGTGCAATAAATTATTGATGACATCAATTCCTTCCATATTGATTCCTAATTCATATTTCAGTCTGATCATTTTTTCAACATATTGCAAATCATCAGGGGATAAATACTTAGTATTGTCCATTACGACCAATTGGATAAGTCCATATTCTTCTAATGAATCAATAAAATTCAATTCAACTTCATAATGGACGCAAACCTGATCAATAAGTACCAATTGGTTATTTTCCATGGGATCTTATTTTTTTTAATTCATTAAATAGCTCTTTTTCTTTTTCAGAAAGTCCAGTAGGGAGTTTTACATTATAACTAATGTATAAATCTCCAAACTGATTCTCTGCCTTATAAACAGGAAACCCTTTTCCTTTCAGTTTGACTTTAGTACCGGATTGGGTTTCTGGAGCGACTTTAAGCTTTACTGTGCTGTCCAGAGTATCTACAAGGATTTCTCCACCCAGAAGTGCGGTATATAAATCCAGATCTACACTGGTATATAAATTGCTTCCTTCTCTTTTAAATTTAGTATTGTTCACAATTGTAAATCTTATATACAAATCACCATTTGGCCCACCGTTAATTCCGGGAGATCCATGACCACTTACTTTTATCACCTGTCCATCTTCGATACCCGCAGGAAAAGTCATACGGATATTTTTACCATTTACCGTAAAGGTTTGTTGCTGGGTGTGCAATACATCTCTAATATTCAGATTTAATTCTGCATTCACATCTTCTCCCCTGAATTTGACTTGCCTAGATCCTCCCGATCTTCCGCCAAACATCGATTCAAAAAACTCTGAAAAGTCTCCTGAATTTTCGCCACCTCCAAAACTATATCCTCCGGTGGAGCGCTGAGATCTTTGTTGTTGGTTCATTTTTTCGATCTCATCTGCATGCTGCCAGTCTTTTCCATACTTATCGTACTTCTTCCGGTTTTCAGGGTTGCTGAGTACTTCATTAGCCTCGTTGATCTCCTTAAATTTTTTCTCCGCCTCTTTATTGTTGGGATTAAGGTCCGGATGATATTTACGGGCCAACTTCCGATAGGATTTTTTGATTTCCGTCTCGGTAGCAGTTTTGGGAATTTCAAGAATTTTATAATAATCTATGAATTGCATATTTATGCAGGATTAAGTACCTGCAAAGATAGGACATTAGGATGAAGGAAGATGGTCTTAACGTCGGGTATCGTTTGTACTTTTCCCTCGTGGCTTAAACCTTCTGTTTGGTGGGCGGTTGGAAGAATCTTTAGGCTTGTATTCCGGTACAGCTCCTAGTTCTTCCGGAACCGGTTCTTTAGGGACAGAATTACCAAGCATACTTTCTATCCCTGCAAAAGCAGCCTGCTCTTTTTTGGACACAATGGTGATGGCGATCCCATCCGCTTCTGCACGGGCTGTTCTGCCAATCCGGTGAACATAGTCCTCTGCATCGTTTGGTACATCGTAGTTAATCACCAGATCAATGGTATCAATATCTATTCCGCGGCTTAAGATATCGGTAGCAACAAGAATGGAAATCTTTTCACTGGTAAAATCGGAGAGTGTTTGTTCTCTTTGTTTTTGATCCAGATCGCTGTGTATCTCTGCAACGTTGAATCTTGCTCTACCCAATTCTCTGGCCAACTCTTTAACACTGGATTTGCGGCTACAGAAAACCAAAATATGTTTGCACTTTGTATTTTTTATAAGGTGTTTTACCAATCTTAATTTTTGTTCTTCAAAAACAATATATGCTTTTTGTATAATCTTTTCTGGTGGTTTAGAAATGGCAATATTCACTTCTACAGGGTCAATCAAGATTTTCTTTGCCAATTGACGAATACGTTCGGGCATAGTTGCCGAGAACAAAAGAGTTTGTCTTTTTGTCGGCAGGAAATTAATGATTTTTGTCAGGTCATCTTGAAAACCCATGTCCAACATTCGGTCTGCTTCATCCAGCACCAGACATTGCACACCCTTAAGATCAAAGTAGTCCATGTTCATGTGTGCGATTAATCTCCCTGGGGTACAAACGACAATGTCCGCACCCATCTGAAGTGCTTTTTTTTCGGCAACAAAATTTTGTCCATCATTGCCCCCATAAATTGCGATAAAGCTTAACTCCGTAAAATAAGTAAACCCTTCAATGTGCTGCGAAATCTGCTTTGCCAATTCACGAGTTGGCACAATGATCAATGCGCTTACTTTGTGTTCATGTTTGTGGTCAATGTAGCGATTGATTAAAGGAAGTAAGAAGGCCGCCGTTTTTCCGGTACCCGTTTGTGCAGAAGCAATCAGATCTCTGTTGGCCAAAATGGAAGGAATAACCAATTCCTGAACAGGGGTCGCATTTTCATAACCTGAGGCTTCAATTCCCTGATATAAAAGTGGATGAAAATTAAATTCTTTAAATGTCAAAATGGTCAGTAATTAAATGTAATAATGGGGTAACTCATCGGAGTTGGTATACAAAAGTACATAATTTGGAGGATAGGCGTCTGAATTGTTTTTAAAATGACTCATTGGCTGTCCAAGTGAGCTATTCTTTTGAATATGATATTTTAATGGAAAAGCAATTATTTGAGGATTTTTTAATTCATATAAATCCTAATTGTCTTTGAAAATATTTCTACAGTGGTCTGCTGCTCTTAGAATGTTTGAAATTGATTTTAAAGGCTTATATCTAAACTAATTCCCTGTATATAATTCTCTGTTTTTTTATAAATATATAGCAGACTAAAATATTAAAATTTGCACACTTATTTGTGATACATAATATAGGTTTATACTTATGTAAAAATAATTTTACCAAAAATTTATTTCTCAAAAAATCTAAAAATTATGTTCATTTGAATCAAATTTCCTAGACCTCCGACAATGTCAATCTTGTATCTCAAATCAATGGACTTTTTTTAATGGCTAGTTTGCCACCTAAATAAGCCATTGGTAGGTAGGCTCCAATCAGGTCAAGCAAGGTGAACCATATTGGGGAAGGAAGCATAAATACCATGGAGATGCCACCAGCTAGAAAAAGCACCCCAATGGCAAGTGCCAGATTCATTTTATGACTAAGTGCAATTATTGCTGTAACAAATGCCCCGGCCAAAGTTCCCAATGCATGCGCCAAAAATGGCATGATAAAATGCTTTGGCTGCATCAGGTGCATGGAAGCTTTTAATCCAGCCTCTGTAGTAAGATCTGCTCCTTCAGGTGGAGGAATAATAGTACTGCTCAGCATAATAATTCCCATATTTACCATGCTTCCCAGGATGGCACCTGCAAGTACTGCTAAAATGTTTCTGATCATTGGATTCATCGTTGTGGTTTTAATAATTCAATTAAGAATAAAATATTTTGAAATTTCCAATCCATTCCGGAGAAGCAATTGGAATAAATTGAATCCGAAATTACTCTTTTTTGTAAAAAATTTGTTTCGGATTCAAAATTTATTTTGTGTTAAGTCAAAAACAGCAATGAATATCGTCAGAAACTGGCTTTAAGGGACAGTACCACATTACGGCCCGGCGCAACAATTCCCGAACTATATGGTCTGTACCTTTGGTCGGTAATATTTTCTACTCCTGCACTTACAGACAAGTTTTCATGGATTCGGCACATGGCTTTGAAATTAAGGGTGTACCATCCTGGAGACCAAGGCTTGCCATTATTGTCGATGGCATAAATTTCCGTTTTAGTCTGTTCCTCCAGTGGCAAATCTTCAAATTTCCTTTCTGCGCTATAGATGGTATATAATTGAACCATCAGATTTTGAGTGGAATAACTTATACGGGAGACGCCATAAGTTGGCGGTGCATGACGTATAGGACTTTTTGTTCCATTGTCTGTTTCTTCTTCCCCTTTTTGAAAGTTGATGTCTGTAAAAAAACGAAACCTAGGTGCAAGTTTAATTTCTAATCCTGCCTGAATTCCATAAACAGTTGCTATAGCCGCATTTTGAATAGATTCAACCTGACTTAACGTGCCGTCATACACAATACTGTCCTGACCATTTAAAGTGGAGTTTCGCCTTACCAATGCGTCCTGCAGGAAAGTATAGTATGCAGTGATATCAATTTTTAATATTTCCCCAAATACTTTGGCAACGCCAATTTCTCCATTATATGCATATTCTGCTTTTAGATCGGGATTTGGAATAATCACTCTGCCTGGAGAAGAGTCAAATACTTTTCCTGCATCATCCACATTTGGTGAACGAAATCCGGTGGAAGCATTTACACTGAACACCCATTTCTCTGTTGGTCGAAACACCATCCCAAGACTTCCGGTCAAGGCACCCTGATCGATATTTGCTTTAGTAAAAGGAAAGGCATAAAAACTGGTGTCAAAATCAGCATTCAGTTGGTATTGGTTATACCGCAGTCCTCCCTGAATAAGAGTTTTGTCCGTTATCTTGTATTGATCATTAAGGTAAGCGGCAAATGAATTCCACTTCGCTTGAGGATATCTAGAAGGACCGGTAATTTTAATTCCTGTGGAAATGTCTTCATCTATCCCGGAAGACATTACTTTGTTGTGCACAAATTCCAAACCATAGTATAATTTATTTTTCAGCCCAATGGATTTATTAAAATCTAAATTGACAGAAAAAGCATCCACCTTTTCGATTCTCAGATGACGATTTTTATTGTTGATGTCGCGATCGATACGACTTTCTTCAAAGTATTGATATGCTGTTCGCAGGGTCATTTGATCATATATCCAATTGCTCCTGGAATGCGTAACACTGGCATTATTCATCAACCATTTCTGCGGGCCGTAATACCACTCACCGTACCTCGGGAGTCCTTTGCGATAGCGAATATGGCGGTCATATCTGGAATATTCTGAGGTTTCTGAATAATGCAATCCATATTGAAAGTCCCAATGTTCATTTGGGTTGAATTGAATTTTTTGCATCATATTTATCTGTGAATAACCGGAAGGACGTTGAGTCCTGGGATCGTCGTTGGTGATTATTCTGTCTACACTGTCGATTCGCTGCACATAAAATGGCCTAAGGTATTCAGATGGCCCTTTGCTTCCCATCCGCAGATCACCAAAATTATTGCTTGTGAAACTGCTTACAGAGGCCCATTTTTTCCATCCAATTTTCAAATCGAAATGTCCGGTTTTTTCTTGGTTGGCAGATGAATATCTGGTACTTAAATTACCACTTACCAGACCTTTTTCATCCAGTGCGAGTTGAGGTCTCAGGGTATGGAAACTCATTACTCCACCTATGGCATCACTTCCATAAATTACCGATCCGGGACCGAATAATACCTCTGTTTTTTCTGTTGCAAATGGATCCAAAGAGATGACATTCTGCAAGTTTCCACTTCGAAAAATTGCAGTATTCATGCGTACACCATCCACTACATAAAGCAATCTGTTGGTTGAAAATCCTCTGATCATGGGACTTCCACCACCTTGTTGGCTTTTTTGAATAAACACTTTTCCGGAAATGCCAAGGAGATCTGCGGCAGTTTGAGGATTTTGTAAACTGACTTCTTTGGCAGTGATAGCGGTTATTTTTTCCGGAGCATCTTTTGAGTTTTGATTCCATTTTGTTGCGGATACAACAATTTCATCCATGGATATGCTGGAATAAACTAAGCTTAAGATAAAACCCAAATTTTGTAGCTCGGCAAATGATCTGATTTCTTTTTTGTAGCCGGACCCTCTGATTTCAATTTTCTCTGCACCTTTGAAGGAAGAAATATCCGCCTGTCCATGAATATTGCTTATCGCAAATGCTTTCGTCTTATCACTGTAAAGGGTTACAGCTTCTAAGGGCTGATTGGTTTCTAAATCTTTAATAAATATAGTTTGACTGTATCCAAAACAATACAAACTATAAAATAAACATAAGAGAAATAATTTTTTCATATTAATATTTCAGATTAAACAAATAGGAATCATCTGACCTATAGTAGTCAGATGGAAACATGAGTATATAAATTATTTGTTTAAAATACTTTAGGGGGAGGGGACGGAATGGAGCTAAAGAAATTTATCACATCGGATAGATATTCTGGAAAAATCAATTCCTGGTAAAATACATTTACCAAAGGAATATGGAGATTTGCTGGTAAGGATAGGGATTTGTAAAAATCAATTATTCGTTTGTGTTCCTTATTTTCTTTTAACGGATTTGCCATCACTGAAGCCAACAACTGATTTAATTTTTTATTCAATAATGTTTCCTCATGATCTACCCAGCAAAAATAATACAAACTGTCACCGTGTATCTCTGTTTCTATGACATCATACATTTGATGCATATATTCGAATTCATGGGCGTGTTCCCATTTCAATTTCAACTTGCTGTCTAATTTTGAAAAGACCAGAAGCTTGAGTTCGGTTTTGTGTAATCCGGAAATAATTCGCTGCTTTATTTCTTTTTTGGCAATGGATTTCTGGTATGTCAACCAGCAGTAATAACCGGTAAATGGCAGTATGATGCTGGTCAATAGAATGAATACCAATGTTTTTTTCAAAGCCTGCAATTATCGCAACAAATGTAAGTTTTTTTAAAAATATAAAATGGGTTTACGTGAACTGGGAATCCAATTTGGTAGGGGAGGGAGATTAATAAGATACGGCTTCCCCAAGTCCGGCATACAAATAATCACGGCCAAAATAATCCTGTAAAATTTTAAACGCCAGGTGGCCGGTGCAATGAGCTGGGGCAACTTTGTGGACCTGCAAATCATTCTTGATAAGTGAAGCAAGCTTGATGGTTTGTTCTCTATTGAACGGAATCATGTGAAATCCACCATACACCAATTCAATTTTATCGCCGGTAAATTCTTTGGTTTGTTTGATAATGTTCTCGATGCCTGAATGAGAACATCCTGCAATCAGCACCTGGCCTTTGGAAGTCTTGATAGAAAGAGAGAGTTCTGGCAGATTGGTGTTTTTACAGGCATCCCCATGTTGATCAAACTGACCTTCCACAAAACTTTTGCCGGGATAACAAGAAAAATAACCCATGTAAGGAGAATTCGTGGCAATGATTTGAAGACCCGGGAGGATTTCTTTAGAACTTTTTATGAATTCAATATTCGCCTTCCAAAATCGGCCGGATTGGTTAATGGAGAATTTTGTAGGACCTCCATTGAAATACCGTAAGTGTTCAGGAAGAGAATCCTTCACCATAGGCTCTTGTCCTGTTGCGTCAAATGGCACGGGCGCTCCCCAAAAGATATCATAAGGGAAATAGATTTTAACTTTCGGATTTATTTTTAATAAATAATCCAGCCCATTAAGGTGATCAAAGTGACCATGTGAAACAATTACGATGTCTACTTTTTTTAAATCGATGCCCAGTTGTTTGGTATTGTTCTTAAAAATATCCGCATTACTGCCTGCATCAAACAAAATGGTCTTTCCCTGATATTTTGTAATGCATGAAAACCCAAAATCCTTTGTCAATAATGCATTTTTTCCAAAGGCATCATACAGGTTTACAAGGATTCCTTCCCGGATCTTAAGTTGTTGAGAAAATAGCGGAATCTGAATACATACAAACAGAATCGACAGAATCCAAAGTGGGTTACTAATTTGTTTCATACGCTTTTAATAAAGCTGGTACATTACAAAGTTAGACATTCAAAATGAAAAATGCAAGTGAATCTGTATCCTATTTTTTAGGATTCAATTAAATTGCAATGGTGGAATGAATATTTAATTTGGATCAGCCTCGGGTTGGGCTGGCTTCAATTTCTGAATAGATGACTTTATTTGTTCGTTAAGCTCTTTGCTTCTTGTAGAAATTTGGTCCATCACTTTATTCAACTGATTGAGTTCTCGTTTGGAAATTTGATAGACTTTAATTATTTTGTTAAGATGTTTAAGCATGGTTTGAGTATCATGCCATTGGCCGATCAATTCCGGTAAGTTTGAGTAAAGAGGTAATATGCCTTCCTTGTCAGTTTGATCTATTAATTTTAAATTGTAGGAATAAGTTTTAATTAATTTTCTCAATTTGTGAAGGTCAGCTATGTCCTCCACCCCAAGAGCCGCTAATTTATTGATCTGTTGACTTTTCTTGTGCAGGTACTTTTCAACTTTTTGTTCGTCAATTTTCTTAATGGACTTTTTTAATTCATTAATAGTTTTTTTCTGTTTTTCAATCAGGGACCCTTTAATCAATTCATAAAATGCTGCATGGTGCTTTGCTTTTTGTTCCTTTAATATTAATTTGTAGGCTGTAAAATTGCTCGGTGAATAGTGTTTTTTCATCTGACTTTCCTCCAACTGTAGTTCTCTGATTTTACCTGCACTTTCAAATATTTTATGAAATGGTTTTAGTGCTTTGTTGGGTTTAAATTTCTTATCAAAATGACCAATGAGGTCTATGAGTGCGCGAAGTTTTTTGATCTCTATCCTGAGCTGGTGATAGTAGGTCTGGGTATTTGTTTTTTGAGCCTTTGAAAATAGAAGTCCAATGGCCGAGGAATGCTTGTCGAGGTATTTCTTGATCTTTTCCATGGAAACAAATATAAGAAATATTTATATCTCAGATTCAGTATCCTCTATTAATGGTAGAATGGAATGTCGGTTAAATTGGGCTTTCCCGGACTCATTGGGTTAAAAGGCGCTCTAAATTCTTAAAGGGACCAGCCTATTGGTCTGAAATTGCCTTAAACTTGCTTATTTGGCATACTGCATGGCCAACCCGGTGTCTCCGGTGATCTTTACCTTAGCTCTGGCGGTATCTCCGGAGGTGTTGCGGATGATAAGAGCACAATTTTTACGGATGGACACTTTGACTGTTTGATTGGGATATACCTTGGTTATGGAAGGCTGTTCAACTTGTAAGGAGGTTTGTTGGACTTCCAGAGGATTTTTTGAATTGTTTGTCAGCTTTAATTTAAAAGGCGCATGTTCATTTTTTCCAAGAATGAAACTGTCTTCAGGATTGATGTAAAGATTGGATTTTATGTGTGCACACGAATTTAGGATCAACATCAGACATAGAACGTTTACTATTTTTAGCATAAGCTAATTTTAATTGGCATTAAATATTTGGATCCGAAAATATAGTAACCGATGTAGCAAACAATCATTTGGGTTTTTAGTTGCCAAGAAAGATAGCAATTATTTGCGTTTAATTGTAGAATAATGCAAAGTGGCTAAAAAATATTTAGCAGATAATTAAATTCCATAAAGCATTATTAATCGGGTTTACGTGAAAAATGAATCATTTAACAATTAAGGATTGTCTTTTGATTAGGTAATGGAATATTGTAGTTCAAAACACATTTTGTTCAAATAATCAGGATTACTTGATGGAGGATAAATGGAGTTCACTTTTTTATGCACTAAGTCATCCCTTAATGATAAATATATTGAAGATCCATTGTATTGGTTTGCCTCAATACAAATTCTATCACCATATTCATTATACAAGATTAACATTTGGCAAGTTTTCGAATCTAGATGGAATGGATCTTCACATTTGGATATATATTTATTAAATATTTCACGTGCATACAAATAATCTAAGATATCTTTTACCGGTTTCGAATATATTTCAATTTTTTTTATTTTAAAATTAATGGGAATTTCATTTGACATATCTTGACTACTTTTAATTATTCGAGAAACGCAAAGCTGTTGCGTTTCAAGTTCTGGCATAGTGTATAAGTGTATTATTTTAAATTGAACATAAGTGCCGTCATTTAAGAATAAGGTTATAGATGCAGGGCTAAAAATGTAAATTTCTCGATTGCCTTCTTTGCGTTCATTTTCATTAAATAAAAAGGATTCAATTTTACAATTTATTAATGATTGAAGCAATAATATTTCATTTGAGTCAAATTCCTGATGAATAGATATTTTCATATTTTAATTCTAATTTTGAATGAAATTCCATTGACTATAATTTCGATTGTAGGGCCACCAAACGACTTATCAATTGGATAGTATTTTAAAACAAGGCCAGGAATATCCCATACCACGTAAGTTTCATTTTTTTAAAGAATTTTTGACTATGCATGGTTAAGAAAAAAACTTACTTTGACCTTATTTTATCTTTTTGAATGGGGGAGTAGTCTTTCATGGTCTTTCCATTTACAATCAATTCTTCAAAATAACACTTTATACCGATCGCTCGAGTCATGTTCTCTTCATTCTGGATATGAAAATGCAAATGAGCCTCTGAGGAATTTCCTGAATTTCCGCATAACCCAAGCAGTTCACCTTTTTTTACAGTCTGACCTTCTTTTACCCGAATGGAATGCTGTTTGAAATGTGCAAAGAATAAAAATTCATTTTCTCCTGACTTTATGACCAACGTATTTCCGGGAATGTAAATGGGGTTTAATTCACCTGGAGTATTGTCTTTTATACCATCTACAACCATGACCACTTTGCCGGCACAAGGGGCAATCAATTCCTTCCCGAAGGCATAATAATCCTCGTTTTTTTCTCCATCATTTCTAAATGACTTTCCATCTTGATCAGTTATGACCATGTCGAATGCATTTTTTTGTGCAAGGTGTTCGACATGATAGTTTAATTCCTTGGTTTCTCCTCCCCAAATTACGGTCCATTCTTCTTTGAATGGCAAACTTAATTTGGTGAAATTTCGTGTGTTGGAAATGGCTGGTTTAGCTTGGTATGGTTTTATGTAGAATCCATTAATTTTGGAATCTTCACTGAGCGTCACATTAAGAAGAAATACCCCCTTATCAAATTTTGTTTCATAGGAGGCGGTACCACCCTGATCAATGTCTATAAATTTACATTCCTGAATTTTTCCGGCCTGAGCATGCAATCCTGCAAAAAATACTTTGGTTTTCTCTAATGGTAATGCTTTTTGCATATCAGTAGCAAACATGCTAAAGATAGATTCGAATTGATCATTGTTGTAATTTTGTACAAATGCTTTGAGTACACTCTTGTAATGATCTGGTTCAACTTGCGCAGGGGTAAATGACATCATGAACGTAATTGTAATAAGGACATATAGGACTAACTTCATTGCAATATGATTTATTTATTGTTTTGATTTCCCGACAAACTTAATTCATTTTCCCTTGCTGGCGCAAGTTTTCAACTTGTGCCATGTCGTATACCCTTTGCTGGCGCAAGTTTCCAACTTGTGCCATAACGTTTTCCCCTTTGCTGGCGCAAGTTTCCAACTTATGCCATATCATAAAATTCAAGATATACTTCTGTTTAACCATTTCTCCACATCTGGAGCAACGTATTCATTCATTTCTTTTAATAAAGTATCAGGATCTTCGTTGATCAATAACATTTTTTGATTCGATTCCTTCAAAAATCCACTGGAGACCATATGTTGGACTAAGTTAATCAAGGCATTATAATATCCATGGATATTATACAATGCAACAGGTTTTTTATGAAGTCCAAGCTGTCCCCATGTCAGCATTTCGAATAATTCATCCAAGGTGCCATAGCCTCCCGGCAATGCAATTACCCCATCGCAGAGTTCATTCATTTTGTATTTTCTTTCATGCATACTTTTGACAAGTATCAATTCGGTAATTCCATTATGTGCAAGTTCTTTATCAACCAGAAATTCCGGAATTACACCAACAACCTTTCCACCTTCGCTCAATGCTCCGTTGGCAACTGCACCCATGAGTCCGGCATTGGAACCGCCATAGATCATATCAATTTCCAGATGAGCCAATTTCTTGCCTAAATTAAATGCTTGTTCGTAATAATAATCTTTACTTCCGCTACTTGATCCACAAAAAACAGCAATGCTTTTCATTTTCATAATTGAATGAATTTGTAAGAATGGTGGTGGATCCCAAATTTTTTAAAATTCTTCAAAGATTTATCCATGGTCGGTATTAAATTGTATGATCTATTGTCTGAGTTTGGGTGAGTTTTCAAAGTCTTACCCCAACGCTACATCCAACCACATCATGATTGCAAATCCAATCATCGCACCAATGGTTGAAAGGTCTGTTTCGTTTCCTGTTTGTGACTCCGGGATTAATTCTTCTACCACCACAAAAATCATCGCACCGGCTGCAAATGACAAGGCGTATGGAAGCAGCGGAGTAACTGAAATTACCAGATAGGCACCAATAACTCCTGCGATGGGTTCTACTACACCGGACAGCTGGCCATAAAAAAATGATTTTCTTCTGGAGAAGCCCTCACGCCTCAACGGAATAGATACCGCAGCGCCTTCAGGAAAATTCTGCAACCCAATTCCAATCGCCAACGCCACCGCTCCCGCAAGAACTCCTGCATCGGGATGAATGGCGAGTGAGCCGAATGCGACTCCCACAGCAAGTCCTTCCGGAATATTATGGAGCGTGATGGCAAGTATCAACAGCACGCTTCTTTGCCACGATGTTTTAATTCCCTCTGCGGCTTCGATCGAATGTCTGCTGTGCAGGTGGGGGAGAATGCGATCAATGATCCATATAAATGCTCCCCCTGCTAAAAATCCAACCACGGCAGGAATCCATGCCTGGCCGGGATTCTTTGCTTCTTCCATTTCTATTGCTGGATTCAACAAAGACCAAAAACTTGCAGCGATCATTACACCGGCGGCAAAACCCAACATTAAGTTGAGTATATTTTTGTGAATGACTTTGAAGAAAAAAACCAAAGAGGCCCCTGCAGCAGTTACCACCCATGTAAAAATAGTGGCAAAAAACGCAAGCAGAACCGGGTTGTATCCAAGTAGCCATTCTATGTTCATCCTATGATTAATTTTTTGATGGTTGAGTCAAATTCCATAAAATATTATCCTTTGATGGTCTTGAAAAGATTTATAATTTACATGTAGCGCGGACCAAAATTAGTAAATAGTTCAACATGGCATCACTCAATGAAAACTAATTGCAGGTTGTTAAAATTATATATATTGCAATTCGGTTACCACTCTCCTGCATAACTCAAATGTTCATCCGACTGCTCCCTCAGAAAATCAAATTTTAATTTTATAATCTGACGAATGTGAAGATAATCATGGGCAAGCCAATTGGTCAACATCATTTTGGCAGTCATCTTACCTAATTTTGGATGATGATGTATGTTTTCCCAATTCGGTGACGGAAGTGATTGCAACCAATTAATTGAACTTTCACGTTCAAATACAAATTTATTGATCATGGTTTCATAATCCTGACTTATATAATCTCTCTCCTGAACCCAGGCAGGCGGATTGATGGAAGGTAAAATGGAAGCAGGATTTTCCAGTATGTGCTTTGTGCGATATCTGAAATCTTCACGTTCCTCATCATAGAGGTGGCAAATAATTTCAAGCAGGCACCATTTGTCTGAGTGCATCTTCCATAGATATAATTCCTTTGAAATTCCACTCAACAGATCTTTGAAAATGTCTTTGTTTTTCGAAAGCTCATATAAGATGTGTGAATTTTCCATTAGTTTGAATTTGGATTTGAATAAGTTGTTAATCGATATTTTTTCCGGTATTAAATTTAATCGGCATACTGTTAAATATTGCGATTTGAAATTGATTTCTATAATTTTTTTCCAGTATTTGCGACATCATGCCGACCTCTACTCTGATAATCGGGTTAATTACATATCCAAGACCCAGATAAATCCGGTCTCTGTCAAAATTAGGTGAGTTGGTTTTGATAAATATTTCATTACTTGCTGAAAGATAAAGAGTATTTTTTATGAGCGTAGAGTGATTTAAAGGCACTTGAATGGAAAGTGCATAGCGGAAGCGAATGTGGAAATCTCCGGGTATAAATCGTTCTTCTATTCTATATCGGTGTTGAATGGCGAAGGGTGTGAAGTTTTGTCTGGTTAGGAATTGTTGGTAGATTCGATGTTCCTCAGAACTCAATTTTACATCGGATTTGTCAAAATAGTTTTCTGAGTATACATAGGCATAACCCATTAAAACATTGTTATTGTTTTCTGACAGATTGTACCCAACGCCAGTGCGGATTAGAAACTGCTGAAGATCACCAACAAAATTATAATTTCTGTATTGCACTTCATTCCATACATTCCATTTATTGTTTAATGGCTGATTTCCAAAATAGATCAACCAATTTCCGGTTTTTGAACTTTGAGCAAAGGTCATTTTGCTTGATATACTTATTACAAATATTATAATAAACTTGATTTTTATTTTCATTCGCTAAAAAATTAATTCATTAAAAAATTTTCAAAAAGTAAAATTTGAGAAATAACAAACTTAGTGAGCATTTGTTAAAAAAATCAATTCGACTTTACTGATTTTATTTGGACTTTATCATTTGGCTGAATAAAGGAGACCTATTCCCTTTTTAAGGAAGGGATTAGATTTTTAGCTAGGTTTGGTCATGAAGTTAATATTTGTTTTGATTGCTGGGTTTTCTTGAACCGTTGAATCAAAGAGATCAGACTTGAAGCGAGTATCGCCCCTGTAAAGGCATAAAAGATATCTTTCTGTGCATCCCAGACGTCACCTTGAGTCCCAAGATAGGCAACCCCTTGTTCAGTAAAGAAAATGTCTGCAACGGCCCATTCTATAAGTTCATAAATACCTCCGATGGCCAGTGCAACTTCA
>Ga0268298_10000408_pt1 | contig 55266 bp, 61 predicted proteins | sample WWTPWeurt_MetaG_FD_194462 | JGI IMG/M metagenome (GOLD analysis project Ga0268298, IMG submission 194462) | Activated sludge microbial communities from WWTP in Nijmegen, Gelderland, Netherland - WWTP Weurt | ecosystem: Engineered > WWTP > Aerobic digester > Activated sludge | place... | reverse complement strand
GCCGGATTGGGCACCGGTGCGCTCGACGATGGCCTTCAGGGCCTGCCCGTGGAGGTTCTTGACGATGGGGCTCTGCAGGCCGGTCTCATTGAGCTGGGTGACATCGTTGACCTTGATGTAGGCCAGTCCTTTGGCACCATAGATGCCGACGAACTTGGTGTATTCGTCGATCTCGCCACGGGACAGGCTTGCCCCGCCCGGTACGCGCAGCGCTGCGACGCGGCCTCCCTCGCTGTTGGCAACTCCGGCGAAGACCTTGAAGGGTACGTCCTTGACGGCATCGGTGACTTCAGTGAGTTCCAGGGTGACGCGCAGGTCCGGCTTATCGGAACCGAAGCGGTTCATGGCTTCGGCGTACGGCATGCGGGGGAAGGGGTTGGGCAGGACGACGTCGATGGCGTCCTTGAAGACGTAGCGGATCAGTTCCTCAATGAGACCGGTGATCTCCTGCTCGGTCATGAAGGAAGTTTCGATATCGACCTGGGTGAATTCGGGCTGGCGGTCGGCGCGCAGATCTTCGTCGCGGAAGCACTTGGTGATCTGGTAATAGCGGTCGTAGCCCGCCACCATGAGCAATTGCTTGAAGAGCTGGGGTGATTGGGGTAATGCGAAGAATTGGCCTGGATGGACACGGGAGGGCACCAGGTAGTCGCGGGCGCCTTCCGGGGTGCTCTTGGTGAGCATGGGGGTCTCGACGTCGATAAAGCCGTTGCCGTCGAGGAAGCGGCGGAAGGCGCGGGCGGTCTTGTAGCGCAACATCAGGTTGTTCTGCATCTGCGGGCGGCGCAGGTCGATGACGCGATGGGTCAGGCGCACGTTTTCGGAAAGGTTTTCCTCATCGAGCTGGAAAGGTGGGGTGACCGAGGGATTGAGCACCTCGATCTCGTGGCACAGCACCTCGATTTCGCCGGAGGCGAGATTGGCGTTGGTCGTTCCGGCCGGGCGAGGGCGCACCTTGCCGGTTATCTTGAGGCAGAACTCATTCCTCACGGATTCGGCGACCTTGAAGGCATCGGCGCGGTCAGGGTCGCAGACTACTTGCGCCAATCCCTCGCGGTCTCTGAGGTCGATGAAGATCACGCCCCCGTGGTCGCGGCGGCGGTGGGCCCAGCCGCAAAGGGTGACGATCTGGCCGTCCAGGGTGGCGTTGAGTTGTCCGCAGTAATGGCTACGCATGAAGCTTTTCCGTTTTTGGGGTTGGCGGGGCGGGGCGGCGGTGATGCGCCGGAGGCGCGACCACGCCCATGGAAATAATGTATTTGAGGGCTTCGTCCACGGTCATGTCGAGTTCGATCACGTCCTCGGTCGGCATCATAAGGAAAAAGCCCGAGGTCGGATTTGGGGTCGTGGGCACATAGACGCTGACGTAGGTCCCATTGAGGTGGTTGGCGACGTCGCCGCCGGGTTGGCCGGTGAGAAAACCAATGGTCCAACTGCCGGACCGCGGGTACTCGACCAGGAGCGCCTTGCGAAAAGCATTTCCGTTGGGTGCGAATAAGGTGTCGGAAACCTGTTTGACGCTGTTATAGACCGAATTGACAACAGGAATCCGGGCCAAGAGCTTTTCCCACCACGAGACAAGTTTCTGACCGATGAAATTGGCGGTAAGAAAGCCGGTGACAAAGATCATCAGCAGGGTGAGGAGCGCGCCTGCGCCGGGTATCGGAAAACCAACCAGTTGCTCGGGATGAAATGACGCCGGAAGCAGGCGTAGCGACTGGTCTAGGGTGTTGACGATGAGCGACAGCACCCAGGCCGTGATGACCAGGGGGACCCAGATCAGGAGTCCGGTAATGAACCAGCGCTTGATCAACTGCCGGCGCACGCACAACCTCCGGTGCCGCCTTGGCAAGGTGGCGGATTGTCGGGCTTGGGTTCCGCGGGTTTTGCGGCGGCGGCCCCGCCGCCCTTGAAGTCCGTGGCGTACCAGCCGCTGCCCTTCAACTGGAAGCCGGCAGCGGACAACAGTTTGTGGTAGCTGTCCTGGCCGCATTCCGGACACAAGGTCAGTACCGGGTCGCTCATCTTCTGCAGGTGTTCCTTTTGGAAACCACAGGCGTCGCAGCGATATTCGTAGATCGGCATGGGAATCCTCCAAAACCTTGAATTATAACCGCTACCCCGAATATCGGGGCGGATCGAAATTCTGGGGAATTGGGTCGGGGTAGCGACTCAACCGAGTTGGGCGAGATAGGCGCGGGTCAGGGCATGCCCCCAAACCAAGGCAATGAGACCCGCCGCAGCCAAGTAGGGGCCAAAGGGAATGGGAATGTTCCGCCCGTGTCGCGCGAAAACAATGAGCGAGATCCCGACGCTCGCCCCGACCAATGACGATATCAGGACGATCGCCGGCAACAGTTGCCAGCCTAGCCATGCGCCCAGGGCCGCGAGGAGCTTGAAGTCACCGTAGCCCATACCTTCCTTTCCCGTGACGACACGGAAGATCCAATAAACCGACCAAAGGAGCAGATAACCCGCGATGGCGCCGATGACAGCCGAGCGTAGGTCGGTAAACACGCCGAACAGATTGAACAGGAGGCCCAGCCAAAGCAGCGGTAGCGTTATGGAGTCGGGCAGATATTGGGTGTCGAAATCGATGGCAGCGAGTGCGATCAGGCTCCAGAGCAGGGCGAGAGCACCAAGCAATGCCCAACCGTAACCGAAGTGCCAGGCGAGTCCCGCCGAGAGGAGGGCCGTGGTCGCCTCGATGGCCGGATAGCGAAGCGAGATGGGGCTCTTACAGGCCGAGCACTTGCCTCCGAGCAGAAAGTAGCTCAGGAGGGGAATATTCTCCAAGGCGGTGATTGCGTGTCCGCAGGTTGGGCAGCGCGAACGAGGGCGGACGAGATCAAACGGTTCGGTGTCTACCGGGGCCGGTTCGTCACGCAATTCTGCGCACTGGACTGCCCACTCGCGCTCCATCATTCGCGGCAGGCGATGGATGACGACGTTCAGAAAACTGCCCAGGCAAAGGCCGAGCAAACCCGCAATGGCGGCCAAGCCGCCCGGAGAGTCCAGCATCAGCCGCCGACCACAGCGCCCAGTTTGAAGATGGGGAGATACATGGCGATGACCATGCCGCCAATGAGCACGCCCAGAACGACCATGATCAGCGGCTCCATCATGCTGGAGAGGGCAGCAACCGCATCGTCCACTTCGGCCTCGAAGAAATCGGCCACCTTGGACAGCATCGAATCGAGCGCGCCGGACTCCTCGCCGATGGCGACCATCTGGGTGACCATGTTGGGGAAGAGATTGGTGTTCTGCATGGATGCGGTGAGATTGGTTCCGGTTGAAACCTCCCCCTGAATTTGCCGGGTCGCGACCTTATAAACATAGTTCCCCGCCGCGCCGCCAACCGATTCGAGCGACTCAACCAAGGGCACGCCCGCACTGAACATGGTCGCCAGGGTTCGAGTCCAGCGCGCGATGACCGACTTGCGGATGATGTCGCCAAAAATAGGCGCCCGCAGTGCGTAACGATCGAAGGCGATCTGCATGACTTCCGAACGCTTGTAAGCGGCAAAAAAACCGTACACCCCCAAACCAACCCCCCCGAAAATCGCCCACCAATAGGCGACGAAAAAGTCGGACATGGCGATGACGATCAAGGTGGGAGCCGGAAGGTCAGCGCCAAAACTCTTGAACACCTCCTTGAAGGCCGGGATGACGAAGATCATGATGATGGCGGTGATGACAAAGGCCACCACGATGATGGTCAGGGGATAAAAGAGTGCCGATTTGATCTTGGCCTTGATCGCCAGCATTTTTTCCTTATAGGTGGCAAGGCGATCGAGGAGGCTGTCCAAAATGCCGGCCTGCTCACCCGCCGCGACAAGATTGCAGTACAGCGCGTCGAAGTACAGCGGGTATTTCCGAAATGCCTGGGAAAGCGAGCTGCCTGTCTCGACATCGGCCTTGATGTCCAACAGCAACTTTCCCACCGACGGATTGGCGTGGCCCCGTCCGACGATGTCGAACGCCTGGAGTAGCGGAACTCCGGATTTCATCATGGTCGCCAGCTGGCGAGTGAAGAGCGCGATGTCCTTCTCGGTGACCTTGCTGCCACCTCGAAACCGCTGTTTGCTGACCTTGCCGACCAGGATGCCTTGGCGCCGCAGTGTGGTTTGGACTACTGCTTCCGTGGCGGCCCGCATTTCACCGCGGACCATCTTGCCATCCTTGTTTTTGCCTTCCCAAAGGAAGGTCGATTCCTTGACGATGGATTTTCTTGCTCTCGCTGCGGTGGCCATCGTTGTCCCCTTCCCTTTTATGCGTTCGTTGTACTCAGGACCTCATCGAGCGAGGTGACGCCTTGCCTCGCTTTGAGTAGTCCTGATGCGCGTAAATCCTTCACGCCTTCCTTCAAGGCTTGAGCGGCGATGTCGAGCGAGGTTCCGCCGGCCAGGATCAGCCTCTGGATCTCCTCGGTCACGGGCATGACCTGATAAATGCCCACGCGTCCCTTGTAGCCCGTTCCTTTGCACCGCTCACAGCCGCCTGGGCCATAAAGAGTCCAGGAGCCGTCCAGATCCTCCTCGGAATACCCTGCGTTGAGGAGTGCCTCCCGCGGGACATCGACCGGCTTCTTGCAGTTGCACAATCGACGTGCGAGCCGCTGGGCGGTGATGAGCAGGATGCTCGACGCGATATTGAAAGTTGGGACTCCCATATTCATGAGGCGCGTGAGCGTCTGCGGGGCGTCGTTGGTATGCAGGGTCGATAGGACCAAGTGGCCGGTTTGGGCGGCTTTGATCGCGATCTCCGCGGTTTCCAAATCGCGAATTTCACCGACCATGATGATGTCCGGATCCTGGCGGAGAAATGATTTCAACGCTGCGGGGAAGGTGAGGCCGGCCCGGTCGTCCACATTGACCTGATTGATTCCTGGAAGGTTGATTTCCGCCGGATCCTCGGCAGTGGAGATGTTGACTCCCGGCTTGTTCAGGATGTTGAGACAGGTATAGAGCGAGACGGTCTTGCCGGAGCCGGTCGGGCCAGTGACCAGGACCATTCCGTAGGGACGATTGACCGCGTCGAGTAGCGCCGCCTTTTGCTCGGGTTCGTATCCCAGGGCCTCGATCCCCAGGGTCGCCGAAGTCGGGTCCAGAATCCGCAGAACGATCTTCTCGCCCTGAAGAGTCGGCAGGGTACTGACCCGGAAATCGATGGCCCGGTTCTTGGACAGGACGAGCTTCATGCGTCCGTCTTGTGGAACGCGTTTTTCGGCAATGTTGAGTCGCGAGATCACCTTGATTCGAGAGGCGATCTTTTCCTTGATTGCCAGGGGAGGCGTCGCGACTTCCCGGAGAATTCCGTCGACACGAAAACGGATGCGATAAAACTTCTCATAGGGCTCGAAATGAATGTCCGATGCACCGTCGTTGATTGCGTCCAGGAGCATTTTCTGGATGAATTTGACGACTGGTGCGTCGTCGATCTCCTGGGTTGCCGCTTCGTCGGACTTGACGGCTTCTTCGTCGAGGAAATCCAGGTTGATGTCGTCAGAAGCCAGATTCTTGAGCGTGTCTTCGGCGGATTCGGAGAACTTGGCGACCAGGGGAAGTAACTTTGGTTCTTCGACGACGATGGGGTCTACGGCGAGGCCCGTCTGGAATCGGATCTCATCCAGCGCCCTCAGATTGGTCGGATCGGATATCGCAACCGAAAGACGGTTTCCGCGCTTGAAAAGCGGGATGACCTTGTGATTGGCAATGAGCTTGCGATCCACCGCGGTGGCCGGAACCTGGGCTTCGTCAAAGGCACCGAGATCCAGGAGGGGGTAGCCAAAGGTTTCTGCGACGAATCGGGCCACGTCGAGCGCACTTGCCTTCTGGCTCGAGATCAACTGCTCGATGAAGGTCGTCTTATTCGCGGAAGCCTGGGAAAGCAACTGCTCCGCGTCCGCCTCCTTGAGGCGTCCGGCCTGAACCATGGCGCGCGCTAAGCCACCCAGCGGTGCAGTCTGGGGGGTCGCGGCCATCAGCTTAGGTCAAATGCTGAATACATCCGTCTGATGATGCTACGTCCCCCAGGGTTTGTAAAGCCTTCCGGCAAGCGGAACTCACCTAACCCGGCGGGCGGAAAAGGCGAGCTGTCTTGACGCTGCGGTCCTGGGTATGGAGCACTTCGATTGCAACGGCGGCGATCTTGAAACTTACCCCCGGTTCGGGGATGTCCTGGAAATGTTCGAGAATCAGGCCATTCAGCGTTTTTGGACCGGAGATCGGGAGTTCCAGGGAGAGCATGCGATTGATATCCCGCAGGGAGCGGCTTCCCTCGACGACAACGGAATCGTTCTCGTCCCAGGAAAGCGAGTTATCGAGGCCGGGAATCGAAGTGGTGAATTTGCCGACAATTTCTTCGATGATGTCCTCAAGGGTAAGTAGCCCCAAGATCTCACCGTATTCGTCCACGACAAAACCGATGCGCTGCCGGTTCTCCTGGAAAAAGGCCAGTTGCGCAAAGGCGGCCGTTCCCGCTGGAATGTAATACGGTTCGGCAAGCTGTTCCAGCAGGTGGGCCTCGGTCAGGCTCCCACGGCTGGCATCGCTCACGAGACGACGCACGGCGAGTACCCCCAGCAACTGATCGAGAGACTCACGACACACGGGTAGCCGGCTGTGATGGCTTGTGCTCACCTGATCGACGACTTCGCTCCAAGAGCGTTCCAGATCCAGAATTTCGATCTGGGCACGGGGGGTCATGACGTCTTCGACAGTGATCGCGTTGAGGTCGAATAGGTTGGCGAGGATTGCCCGATGCTTTGCCGGGATGAGGTGCGCCGATTCGAGCACCAGAGTTCGCAATTCTTCCTGGGAAAGCTGCGCGTCTCCTTGGTCTTGTGCGGGAGAAAGACGCATGATTCTGAGGAGACCCGCGGCAAAGAGATTGATGAACCAGACGATGGGATAAAAAAGGCGCAGCAGTGGCGCCAAGATGTAGCCCAGGACCAAGGCCAGCCGATCGGCGTAAGTGGCGCCGACAATCTTTGGGGTGATTTCTGAAAAGACGAGTATCGAAAATGTGATCGCGAGGGTGGCAGCGCCGAGAGCCCATTTTTCTTCACCGAAGAGTTCGATGGTGATGACGCTGACCAAGGTTGCGGCTGCGGAATTGATCAGATTGTTTCCCAGGAGGATGACACCCAGGAGCTTATCGGTCCGATTGAGCAGGGCGAGGGCAGCTTGGGCGCCTCGGTGCCCATTCTGAGCGAGGTGGCGAAGGCGGAAGCGATTCGCCGCCATCATCGCTGTCTCGCTCAAGGAGAAGAACCCCGAGAGGGCGAGCAGTACGATCAGCGTGATCGCCAGCGCCGAAAGGGGAATTTCGCTCAAGGCCCGTCAGCGTCCCAGCAGCACTTCAGCGACGAAGCGACTGCCGATGTAAGCGAGAAGCAGGACCGCGAAACCGGAAAGTGTCCAGCGCAAAGCCGTGCGACCGCGCCAGCCCCGGACGTGGCGACCCACGAGGAGAATGGCAAAGATTACCCAAGCCGCGAAAGCGAATAGGGTCTTATGGTCCAGGCTGAGGGCTTTGCCGAAAAGTTGTTCGGAAAAGAGCACGCCGCTCCCCAGCGTCAGGGTCAGCAGGATGAATCCGATCAGCAGCATGCGAAAGAGGAGGCTCTCCATCGTCATCAGAGGGGGCAGGCTGGTGAGGCTGCGGGTCAGACTGCGCTGATGCAAGGCGCGCTCGGTGAACCCCATGAAGATGGCGTGCAGGGCGGACAGGGTGAACAAACTGTAGGCCAGCATGGCAGCCAGAAAGTGAAGCTTGAACCCGGTGGCCTCGGCGTGGGCGACCAGATGAACATGGGGGAAAACGGCGGGCAGCAAGGCGCAGACTGCGGCTAGCGGGAGCACCAGGGGTTGCAACCCCTCCATCCGCGCCATGAAGCTTTCAAGCCAGTAGATGAAGACCGCAAGAACCATCATCAGGGAAAGAGCGAAGCTGAACGAGAAACGCATTCCGACATCGCTGAACAGGGCATCCTCGATTCCGTACGCATGGATCGCCATCGCAAGGGCGATGGCGGCCCGTTCCCAGGATTGCATCGGTACCGCAACCCGGGGCTTGTCGGTTTCCCGCCAGCGGGAGTTCCAGAAGTGGTAGCCGAGTCCCCCGTACAGTGCGGCTGCCAGAATGTGCGGCATCAGCTGAATTACAATAGCGCCCATCCGTTCATTTTAAACGAAGCCCCGATCCCATGCTCGACAACCTGACCCAGCGGCTCGCCCGCGTCATGAAGACGCTCAAAGGTGAAGCCCGCCTGACCGAATCGAATATCGCCGACGCCCTGCGCGAAGTGCGGATGGCGCTCCTGGAGGCCGACGTTGCGCTTCCCGTGGTCAAGGAGTTTGTCGCGGCGGTCAAGGAAAAAGCGGTGGGCGAAGAAGTCATCGGGTCTTTGAGTCCGGGTCAGGCCTTGGTCGGGGTTGTCCATGGCGAACTCACCCGCATCATGGGCGAGGCCCATGAGGGCATCAGCTTCGCCACCCAGCCGCCCGCCATCGTCTTGATGGCAGGTCTCCAGGGGGCGGGAAAGACCACGACCGTCGGAAAGCTGGCCAAATTACTTAAGGAAAGCCAAAAGAAGAAGGTTTTGGTCGTCTCCTGCGACGTCTATCGACCGGCCGCCATCGAGCAGTTGAAATCCGTCGCCGGGCAGGCCGGAGTCGATTTCTTCCCGTCGTCGGTTGGCGAAAAGCCGGAGGCCATCGCCCTGGCTGCGGTCGATTGGGCCAAGCGCCACTATCACGACGTCTTGCTGGTCGACACGGCAGGCCGTCTGGCCATCGATGAAGCCATGATGGACGAAATCAAGCGTCTGCACGGGGCCTTGAAACCCATAGAAACGCTGTTCGTGGTCGACGCGATGCTTGGTCAGGATGCGGTCAATACGGCCCGCGCGTTCAATGAAGCGCTTCCTCTTACGGGCGTGGTGCTCACCAAGCTCGATGGGGATGCCCGGGGTGGCGCAGCGCTATCGGTTCGGCACGTGACCGGCAAGCCGATCAAATACGCCGGGGTCGGCGAGAAACTTGGCGGAATCGAGGCGTTTCATCCGGAGCGCATGGCTTCCCGGATACTCGGCATGGGTGACGTCCTTTCCCTCATCGAGGAGGCCAAGAAAGGAATTGACGAAGAGCAGGCTGTCGCGTTCGCCAAAAAGCTCAAGTCGGGCAAGGGATTCGACCTGAACGACTTCAAGGAGCAGATGGGTCAGATGCGCAAGATGGGAGGGCTCTCGGCCCTGCTCGATAAAATGCCGGCCCAGGTCGCCCAGATGGCGGGGCAGCTCCCCGTAGGTGCCGAAGCGAAGATGGTGGGGCGCATAGAGGGCATCATCAATTCGATGACGCCGGCCGAGCGGGCAAAACCCGAAATCATCAAGGCGAGCCGCAAGCGGCGGATCGCGGCCGGGGCAGGGGTCCAGGTTCAGGAGGTCAATCGCCTGCTCAACCAGTTCGAACAAAGTCAAAAGATGATGAAGCAGCTGACCAAGGGCGGCATGGGCAAACTGATGCGCGGCATGCGCGGCATGCTGCCGGGGATGCGGTAATCCTTCTCAGGTGCGCGGGGTCGAGGGCCAGCCCCAGTTCTTCTCCCACGAAGCTCTGACCATGTTGGGATATTCGGGTTGGCCGAGGCTGCCGTTGTAGCGGCCGAGGGCGCGGAACAAGTCGCCCTTCTCGATATCGAGGTAGTGTCGCAGGATGGTGCACCCGTAACGCAGGTTGGTCCGCAAATGAAAAAGATTGTCGTCGGGGCGGCCGATCAGCTTGACCCAGAAGGGCATGACCTGCATGTAGCCGCGGGCGCCGGCCGAGGAAACCGCATATTTGCGGAATCCGGACTCCACCTGCATCAGTCCGAGGACGAGTTGAGGATCGAGGCCGGCTCGGGTCGCTTCGTAGTGGACCGTGCGTAGCAGCTCGATGCGGTACTCCCGGTTTGCGATGCGTTTTTCCAGGCGCGCGGACATTTCTGCCAGCCAGTTCGCGGCGTCCAGCGGGCTGCGGAAAGAACTCCCCGGCGGGCGAGAATCGGATACCGCTTTGTGGAGCGCCGCTTGTACGCTTGCCGAAAGGGGCTCATATTTCTGGGCCCCTGCGATCGCGACGCGGGCCGCCAAGCAGAGGCTCAGGATGATGATCAGCCGGAGCACAGTTTCTCTCGCAACAGGGAGGCGACTGCGTCCCGCGGGATCATGGTGGCCTGATCGTCTTGCCGGCCCTTGTACTCGATCTGTCCTTCCTTAAGGCCCCGTTCGCCGACCACCAGGCGATGGGGAATACCGATCAACTCCATGTCCGCGAACATGACGCCGGGGCGTTCATCGCGGTCGTCGAGCAGGACGTCGACGCCAGCCGCGAGCAGTTCTCGATAGAGGGCATCGGCTGCAGTCTGAACCTCCGCGCTCTTCCGATACCCCATAGGCACGATGCAGACCGAGAACGGGGCAATGGCCGCGGGAAAGACGATTCCGCGGTCGTCGTTTCCTTGTTCGATGGCGGCCCCGACAATCCGGGTGACTCCGATGCCATAGCATCCCATCTCCATGATCTGGCTCTTGCCGCTCTCGTCGAGAAAGCTGCACTGGAGGGCCTCGGAATACTTGCGGCGCAGCTGAAAGATGTGGCCGACTTCGATGCCGCGGCAGAGTTCCAGGATGCCCTTTCCATCCGGGGAGGGGTCACCGGCCGTGACGTTGCGAATGTCGGCGACCTCCGGCTTCGGAAGATCGCGGTCGAAATTGGCGCCGGTGAGGTGGTAGCCTTCGTCGTTGGCGCCACAGGCAAAATCCGAAAGCGCGAGGGCCGCCCGGTCAGCGACGACGCGAACACGTTCTCGATCTACGCCAACTGGTCCAATGTAGCCTGGCTTGCAGCCCAGATAGTCGATCACCTCGGTTTCGGTCGCGAATCGGAAGGGCGAGAGGCCGTCGAGCTTGGCAGCCTTGATTTCGTTGAGTTCGTGATCGCCCCGCAAGAGAAGAAGGGCGAACGACTTGCCGCCATCGTCACGCTCGCTCACTACCGCAATGGCCTTCACCAAGCGATTCAGCGGTATCCCAAGGAATTCAGCGACATCGCCGCAGGCCGTCTTGCCGGGTGTGGCGACCTTGACCAGCGCGGCAGTCGGCGGACTGCGCGGATGCTCTGGGGCAAGGGCTTCGGCGAGTTCGACATTGGCGGCGTAGTCCGAAGCTGGGCAGAAGGCGATGGCGTCTTCGCCGGAATCGGCCAATACGTGGAACTCGTGGGAGCCCGTGCCCCCGATCGATCCCGTGTCGGCCGCCACGGCTCGGAACTTGAGGCCAAGGCGGGTGAAGATCCGGCCGTAGGTCTCATACATGCTGCGGTATTCGCGCTGCAGGTCGGCAAAGGAGGCGTGAAAAGAATAGCCGTCTTTCATGAGAAATTCGCGACCTCGCATGACGCCGAAGCGGGGTCGGATCTCGTCGCGAAATTTGGTTTGAATCTGGTAAAGATGGAGCGGGAGCTGGCGGTAGCTCTTGACGTCGCGGCGGACGATGTCGGTGATGACTTCCTCGTGCGTCGGTCCGATGACGAAGTCGCGCTGGTGACGATCCTTGAAACGGAGAAGCTCAGGGCCGTACTGATCCCAGCGGCGGGATTCCTGCCAGAGTTCGGCCGGTTGCACTGCGGGCATGAGCAACTCCTGGGCTCCGGCGCGGTTCATTTCTTCCCGGATGATGGTCTCAACCTTCCTGAGAACCTTGAGTCCGAGCGGCATCCAGGAGTAAATGCCGGCGGCAACGCGCTTGATGAGGCCCGCCCGTAACATCAGCTTCTGACTGATGACCTCGGCGTCGGCGGGAGCTTCCTTGAGGGTCGTGAAAAAAAACTGGGAAGTGCGCATGCGTTTGCCCTTGGAGTGCGGGAAAAGGCCGAATTTTACACGCTGGCCATTCTTTGCATGTGGGCGGCCTTTGTGAAAGAATGGACTCAACCAAAGTTATAGCAGGAAAATCTATGCTGGACCGTGAAGGCTATCGCCCGAACGTCGGCATCATTCTTTGTAACGCCAGGAACGAGGTTTTCTGGGGTAAGCGCATACGCGAGCATTCGTGGCAGTTCCCTCAAGGCGGCATCAAACGGGGTGAGACTCCGGAGGAGGCCATGTACCGGGAGCTCTACGAGGAAGTGGGCCTCAAGCCCGAGCATGTGCAAATCCTGGGGCGGACCAAGGGCTGGTTGCGCTATGAGGTGCCGACTCAATGGATCAAGCGGGAGTGGCGTGGCTCCTACCGGGGCCAGAAGCAGATCTGGTACCTGTTGCGCCTTGTGGGGCGTGACACGGACGTGAGCCTGCGCGCCACTGAAAAACCGGAATTTGACGCTTGGCGTTGGAATGAGTACTGGGTCCCTCTCGACGTGGTGATCGAATTCAAGCGCAACGTTTATCAGCAAGCCTTGAACGAATTGGTGCGATACCTTGACGCCGACCGACGGCACCACCTGCGTCGACGGAACCGAAAATTGGCAAACGAATCTGACTCCCATCGACATTCAAAAGACGATCAACCCGCGTAAGGAGAAGGAGAAACCATGGTTACCGAAAGAAAGCTGAGTTCCACCCGCCTCGAACCCGGAGCGGGGTATCACCAGCCCGCATCGTTTTCGCCCCAGCCCGTCTCCGCCGATTCTCCGGCGCTGGAAGTGATGACCGACCTGAAGCTCGTTCCGGCGGCGACGATCGATCCGGAAACGCACATCGATGTGGCCAATCAGGCCATGATCGCGCGTGGCGTCAGGTCCTTGTTGGTGGTCGATCGGGGCGGGGATGTCATCGGCGTGGTGACCGCCCGCGATATCCTTGGGGAGCGGCCCATGCAGATGGTCAGTAAGCGCGGCATGAAGCACGAGGAAATCCGCGTGTTCGACGTCATGACTCCGGGGTCGGAGATCGAGGTCCTCGAAATGGGTGACGTCCTGCGTTCCCGGGTGGGGGCCATCGTCGAAACGCTGAAGCGTAGCGGTCGGCAGCATGCCCTTGTGGTCGACCGGGATGTGGTCGCGAATCGCCAGATGGTGCGCGGCATATTCTCGGCGTCCCAGGTAGCCCGCCAATTGGGAATCCCCATGCACAGTACGGAAGTTGCCCGGACCTTTGCCGAAATCGAGGCTGCAATCGCGCAAGATGCACCGGTTTGAGCGCTGGATTTTTGGAGCGCTGACGGCTGCTTTGGGGGCTGTCTCCGCTCCGGCTCTTGCGGTGGAAGAGGGGGACTACGAAAAGAAGACGTGGCAGGAGGTCGAGGTCGGGTTGCCTGCGGCTCCCGATCTTTCCGAGTGTCGGGACTTTTACGTCAGCGCGGCGGCAAAAAATCGCTTCTGCATAGACCCGCGTTCGATCTCGGTGGGTGCTGATGGGGTCGTTCGTTACACCTTGGTGGTCGATACGCCTTCGGGTTCCCGCAATGTTACCTTCGAGGGCATGCGCTGCGAGACCCGGGAGCGTCGTCTCTATGCCACTGGACAGCCGGACGGGACATGGGTGGTATCGCGCAATCGGCAATGGGTACGGATTTCCGAGGCGACTGCAAATCGCCAGCACGCGGCGCTCTTTCTGGAGTACTTCTGTCCGGACGGCATCATGGTGACCAAGCGGGAAGAAGCCTTGGATAATCTTCGCCGCGGTGGGTACCAACCCAAGATTCGATTCTGAAGCGAGGGGCAGGCTGGCCCCCCCATTCAATGTCGCTGCGAGGAGGATGTGTGATTTCCGATGCCTTGATTGTTCACTTTGATCGGGTGTTGAGGACCCTGTTTGCGCCTTCCGTCAGCCGTCGTCCGGTGCCCGGCAATGATCTGCCGGAGGCCGAACTGTCGCGCGAAGAGCGACGACATGCGGTCGGCCTGATGCGGGTCAATCATGTGGGTGAGGTTTGCGCCCAGGCGCTCTACCAAGGGCAGTCATTAACGTCGTCCAACCGGGAAATTCGAGATGCGCTGCAGGCTGCGGCTGACGAAGAGACCGAGCACCTGGCGTGGACCGAGCGCAGGCTTGCCGAATTGGGTGGGCGCAAGAGTCTGCTCAACCCGCTTTGGTACGGGGGGGCGCTGACCCTGGGTATGATCGCCGGCCGCCTGGCGGATCGTTGGAATCTTGGGTTTCTTGCGGAAACCGAACGGCAGGTCGAGGCCCACCTGGACAGTCATCTGGAACGATTACCCGTCCAGGACGGACGATCACGGGCCGTCGTCGACCTGATGCGGCTGGACGAAATCCGGCACGCTGAAACCGCATTGCAGCTTGGGGGGGCCGAGTTGCCGGAAGTCGTGAAGAGGGCGATGAAAATCGCGGCCGGGGCCATGACCCGGACTGCCTATTACGTCTGATTCATCCCGCAGTTTCGACGATCTCGAAATCGTGGGTGATGGTCGCGGTTTTTGCGAGCATGATCGACGCAGAGCAGTACTTTTCCTTGGAAAGCTCGATTGCCCGCGCAACGGCCTCGGGTTTCAAGCCGGTTCCGCTGACGCGAAAGCTGAAATGAATTGCCGTGAACACCTTGGGGTCTGTCTCGGCGCGCGTTGCGTTTAGCTTGACCTCGCAGCCGGTGACCCGCTGACGGCCCTTCTTGAGAATCATAACCACGTCGAAGGCCGTGCAGCCTCCCGTACCCGTGAGCAGCATTTCCATCGGGCGTGGAGCTAGGTTACGGCCGCCGGCGTCCGGGGCGCCATCCATGGCTACCGCATGCCCGCTTCCAGTTTCCCCCAGAAAAGACATTCCGGCATCCGTACCAAGCCAGCGTACCGTGCATTCCATCGCTATCTCCAAATGGTCGAATTGTATTTCAGTGGGGAAGGACGAGGCCAGGGATCCCAATGCTGCAGCGCAGCAAATATTTAAAATTGACCGACCTTAAAGTTTCCAAATTTCTGGTTACATATTGCGAAAATTGTTGATCGAGATTTGATTTAATAGTGTAAAAACAATTAACTGAAATAATTCGATTACATCGATTGCATGATTCAAATAAAGATGCGGCGATGCACAAAAAAAGCTTGCATGCCGGCTCTTGTGGAGGCACAATTCGAATCGTTGGAACTGAACTCGCAAGCCCCAACCAAGGTGCTCGCGATCGAGGTTCAAGGTGTCTCCTCCACCCTCCTCCTTTGGTGTGGATTTACGCGGCTCTCTGGGCCGCGTTTTTTTTGCTCATGGCGGTTGTACGCCGTACTCTCCTGCCGATGTGGAATGCTGACGTTCGTGCTATTCTCCGGCGCCGAGGGGGATGTCATGCCAATCAGCATCGATGCCTGCGTTGCACAGCATCAAGGAGACCGAAAGGAGCAGCAGGACCGGGTGGCCATACTGCCGCACAGCCGGGCTCGCGGTGTTGTCCTCGCGGTGGTTGCAGATGGGATGGGCGGCCATACAGGGGGTGTCTTGGCCGCCGAACAGGTCGTGCATACCGCCCGTACCAATCTCGAGCAATACGCGCCGAGCGAAGACACCGACCGGCACCTGCTGGAAAACAGTCTCCTCGAAGCCCATACCATGATCAAGGCTTCGCGGTTCATGAACGAAAAGGACCCGCACAGCACGGCGGTCCTTTTGCTTCTACGGCCGGGGAGGGTCAGTTGGGCGCACTGCGGTGACAGCCGTCTGTACCGATTCCGTTCCGGGCAACTTACCTTCCGTACGACGGACCACTCCTATGTCGAACATCTCGTGGCCAGCGGAAAGATCACCCCCGAACAGGCTGCGGTCCATCCCAATCGCAATATTCTGTTGACTTCGCTAGGCGGGCGCGAAGAGCCGCGTTGCGATTTCGGTACGGCGATCGATCTGGGCGGGGGGGATGCCTTTGTTCTCTGCTCAGACGGACTGTGGGCCTATTTCGACGCGGCAGAAATGGGGGCGATCATCGCCGAGAAAAGCGCGCGCGATGCCTCCGAGACGCTGATCAGTCTGGCGCGAACGCGCGCCCGAGGCGAGGGCGATAATCTGTCCCTGGCCATCATCAAGCTCAATGAGGTTGAGGCCAAGAAGCCGGCAGTCATGGCGGGGTTCCGGCGCCCCGCCTGATCCAGCGGGCAACGCGAGCCAGACTGCGACGATTTATTTGCGGCCAAGGCCGCCGAGCAGTGCGGCGACTACCTTGCGGGGCTTGTGGGGATCCGGCTTGGCAGGGGCTTGGGGCGAATCCGGCACTTCGCCGCGGGCCTCGTAGGGTTTGCTGAAATCGAATCCATCCGGCGCTACCGCTGCCTTGCGGCTCCCCCGTTCCGCCCGCTCGGGACGATTGGCCACCGGAGCCCTCGCCGGGGGTGCCGAGCTGCGCCGCTTGCGATTTCCGGGAGGGTATTCGTAATGGGGCTCGGGTTCGAACCCTGGTACTTCCACTTGCTCGATGGGGCGCTTGATCAGTTTTTCGATCTCGACGAGATAGACGACTTCGTGGGCGCTGACCAGCGAAATGGCATTGCCTTGCTTGCCGGCACGGCCGGTACGCCCGATGCGGTGGACGTAATCTTCGGGCGTGTGCGGCAATTCGTAATTGATGACGTAGGGCAGGTCATCGATATCCAAGCCGCGGGCGGCGACATCGGTCGCCACAAGAACATGGGTGGTGCCGGCCTTGAAAGCGTCAAGCGCCTTCAGGCGGTCGAGCTGGCTCTTGTCGCCGTGGATGGCGTCGGCGTGGAGACCGGCCCTCTGGAGTTCCCGCGCGAGTCGGCCGCATCCTTGCTTGGTGCGAACGAAAACGATGGCCTGGGTAATGTTTCCCGATTTCAACAGCTTGACGAGCAAGCCGCGCTTGCCGAAGTCGGATACCGGGTGGACGCGATGGGCGATGGTATCGGATACCTGATTGCGCCTGGCGACCTCGACCAGAACCGGAGCCTTGAGCATCGAGTCGGCAAGCTTCTTGATTTCTTCCGAGAAGGTGGCCGAGAAAAGCAGGCTCTGGCGATTCTGTGGCAGGAGCTTAAGGATGCGGGTGACATCGGGGATGAAACCCATGTCGAGCATGCGGTCCGCCTCGTCGAGGACCAAGGCCTGGACTGCTGCAAAGCTCACCGACTTCTGCTCGACGTGATCCAGCAATCGACCCGGCGTGGCGACCAGGATTTCGATACCCCGCCTCAACTCTTCGATCTGCGGCTTGATATCCACGCCGCCGAAGGCACACATCGCCCGCAGGGGCGTGTGCTTGCTGTATGCCTTGACCGACTCGAAAACCTGGAGCGCGAGCTCCCGGGTCGGCGCCAGAATCAGAGCGCGAACGGGATGGCGGGCGGGCGAAGGACTGCTGCTCGCGTGGGGCAGCAGACATTGAAGAATCGGAAGAGTGAAGGCCGCTGTCTTGCCCGTGCCGGTCTGGGCGCCGCCCATGATGTCCTGGCCGGCTAGCACCAAGGGGATGGCCTTGGCCTGGATGGGAGTCGGACGGGTGTAACCCTCGTCAATGACGGCGCGGAGGATTTCCGGCGCCAAGCCGAGATCGGCGAAGGTGACTTCAGCAGCGGGGGCGGGGCTTTCCGTCCCGGAATTGTTTTCGGACATGGGCGCGAATTATACGCCCTTGCCGCTCGCTCAGCGGTTCCCATCCTGAGGGGCCGGTGCCGCGGACGCCATCCATCGGTGCAGTGAGGAAAGCAGGGCAGGGGCGATGAACTGCCCGGGGGGGGCGACGACCGGGGCGCGGAATTCAGGACTTAGGGACGCGCAAGGGAAGAAGGACGGTGAAGGTCGATCCTTCGCCCAGCGTCGATTGCAGTTCGACCCGTCCTCCCATATGGCTTGCGAGTTGCCTGACCAAGGCGAGGCCTAGTCCGGTGCCGCCGTGGTTGCGGGTCAGGAAGTTCTCGACCTGCTTGAATTTTTCGAAGACCAGTTCCTGGTATTCGGGAGCAATTCCCGGACCGGTATCAGTGACCGCGAAGACCACATGCTCATCGGTCTGGTTCACAGCGAAGCGTATGCTTCCGGCGTCAGTGAATTTGACCGCGTTGTCCAGGAGGTTATTGAGGATCTGGCGCAGTCGCGTGGGGTCGGTGAGGATATGCTCCGGGAGTCCGGGCGCTTCGCTGACGGTCAGCGCAAGCCGCTTGGCTTCCGCGGGGCCCCGGTGCAAGGCGGTGATCTCCTCGATCAACTCGTGCAACGGAGTTTCGCTCCAGTGGAATTCCATCTTGCCGGCCTCGACCTTGGAAAGGTCGAGGATTTCATTGACCAGATTGAGCAGGTGCTGGCCGCTGTCATGGATAACCTGGGCATACTCGCGCTGGGCAGGGTCGGTGAGTTCCAGCGTCAGGATTTCGGCGAATCCGAGAACGCCGTTCAAAGGCGTGCGTAGTTCATGGGACATGCTGGCGAGGAATTCGGACTTCATCTGGCTGGCTTCCTCCGCCCGTGCTCTTGCATCTTCCAGGCGCCGGAAGGATTCGGCCACCGAGTCGGCCATGCCGTTGAACGAGCGGGCGAGCTCGCCGATTTCGTCCCGAGAAGAGACATCCAGCCGGTGTTCGAGGGCACCGCCCTGGAAGCGGCGAATACCGTCAACCATGCCGGTGATCCGTCGGGTAAGGAAGTTGGCCATCCAGACGGCGATCAGAATCACGAGGACCACCATCAATGCGGTCGAACCCCACAGCCCCCAGGACGTGCGGGTCAGGCTGGACTCGATCGAGTCCATCAGGGCGCTCCTTTGGGCCTTGAACGCCTGATCCTTCTCTGAAACGACCTTCTGGATCCGCGTGGCGGTTTCCGTCGCAGCCTTATGGAATTCATCGACGTTGGCCCCTATGGTGACGAAGCCGAACCCCTGCCGCGAATGGCCGTAGCGGCCGGTATAGTAGGGAATCGCCGCCGCGGTGGTCAGCTTCCATAGACCCGAAAAAAAGATGACGAAGGAACCCGATCCGCCATGCTCGGTGAGGGCCTGCCAGCCGTCGCACTGGGGGGAGAAGTTGAGGTAGCGACAATCGAGGGCAACAGTCCCCGCCTTGATCAGTTCCTTGGCGGGTTTGCGCTTCAGGTTTTGGTCGCGGAAAGCTGGAATATCCGCCAGAAACTCGTGGGACGGCTTACCGCTCCGCTGCCATTCGGCGTACAGCGCTTCGTCAAGCCAGGGCGTTTCCGGCTGGCCCGTCTCCGGGTTGTAACCGACAATGAAATAATCCCGGGGGTGCGAGATGGAACGGCTCTTGTAATCCCAAAGAAAGGCATAGTTGCCCTGGATCGCGTCGGATATGGGCGTGTAGCGTTCGCTGGTGGGCATCAGGCGATCGGAAAACTGCCGGATGTGGTCATGATCGAGCGCCAGTGTCACGTATCCCGAGACTTTGCCTCCACGGACCACCGGAGTCGCCCAGCGGACGATTCCGCGAAAGCGCTTGCCCACTGGATTCTCCGTGCCAGCATAAGCAGACTCCTCCGGTTTGAAGGGCTTTCCCGCCTTTTCCAGGGCGGCAGGCAAGTAAGGGCCGATCACGGCAGTCGGGACGTAGGCGCCTATGACTTCGGAAACGTAGATTTCGCCGGGCTTGAGGGCCGCGAGTTCGGAGAAATAGGTTTCGGCCCGCACGAAGGTCTGCCGGGGGTCGGCGACATGCTTCAATTCCTTGGCAGTCAGATCGCCCCGCGTGACCTTGATCCGCTCGCGGCCCGTCAGATCGACGAAAGTCGCCTCGACGAAGAGCGGGCGGTCCTCCGGTTCGCCGAGATACTCGGCAGGCCGGGCGTGAAAGTCCCGGGCGTTGTCCGGCAGGACGGGGCGCGTCACCTTGGCGTCGCGCGGCGGCACCGAGGCGGGAATCCAGGACTTGCCATCGTCGGCGAGCTTCCACTCGCTGTGCCGGTATAGGGGCCGGGTATGGCGGTCGAGAAAGCGGGAAAACGTACTGGCGGAAGGTTCCATGTCGGAAAGAGCCAGGACGTCTCTATCCCTATCGTAGAGAAAGCTGGCGATCTCATGCGCGGTGTCGGTGGTCATCGCCTCGACCGCTTCGCGGGAGCGCAAGTCCAGTGCGCGAATCGAGTCGTCGGTGACGGTTTTGCCCACGCTTCCCACGGTCTCTAGGGTTGCATCGGCCATGGCACTGGCCTGGCTGGAGACGGCTTCGCCTAGGCTTCGGGCGGCATGCCAGGCGAACCAGGCAAGCAGCAGGAGCGGCAAGACCTTGATCAAGACGAAAATGGCGATGAGCTTGCCGCGGATGCCGGAAAGAAATCCTGGAATTTTCACTCGCCTTTCCTTCTCAGCCGAATTGAAACCGCGGAGCGGACGCCGTCAATGTTTTGTCGCTTTGTCGGCGGGCGCAGGTTCGACCTTCTCGGCGGTTTTGTCCGCACTGGCGGGTTCCTTGACCTTTTCCTCCAAAGCTGGGGCTTCCGCCGGCTTCTTGCGCTTCTTCCCCGGCGGCTCTGGCGGCGGGAGTTGAGGTTCTACGGTCTCGATCTTGTTCTCCCGCATGTAGGCGTCCATTTCCCGCCAACCGGCGAAAACGGGAGCCTTAGGCAGCCAGGAATAGATGGAGTAGCAATCCTCGATGGCACGACCGGACTGGCGGCAAGCGCTGCCGACAGCCTTGCCCTCGGCCTCCTGCTGGGCCTCCTTGCGCGCAGGATCCTCGAGGCCGAGACGCTGGCCAACCTGGTCGCAGGCGGAGAAGAAGACGAGAAAGGGCAGAAGAAAGAGGCGCTTGCGCATGGCGGGCATTCTTCCCACAACCGGGCCGTCCGTCAATCAGAAGAGTCCACCGTGGCTGCCGGCGACGGCTCCAGCGACGGTGATCAGGCTTGCAGTCAGAAGGAATCCGTGTAGACGGCGGATGCGTCGGAACGTCCCTGTGGGATCGCTGCGGGCCCGCTCCAGAAACCAACGGTGCAGCACCAGCGGCTCGAGAACGAAGAGCATGAGCGTGAAGAGAACCCAGAGGCCGACCATGGCGTGCATCCACCAGTACCCTGGCGAAGCCAAACGCTGCCAGGCGCCAAGCAGCTGAACCAGCCAGAGACCGGAAAGCCCGGTGACCAGGGTGGTGACCCTCGCCTGGCGGGCGAAGCCGCTCTCGACGTCTTCGAAGAATGCGACCTGCTCCTCCGGAGTCTTCAGACGGGCGACGGCAGGCAGGAGCACGGTGGTGACGAAGGCGACGCCGCCGATCCAAAGGACGACACCGACCACGTGGATCAGGCGGGCGAGGGCGAATTCGTTCATGGGGCCAGTATACCGTCGGCGTTAGGGCGGGTGGGCGTACGGCTATAATCGCGCCTTCGACATTATCCGGAGTCCCCATGACCAAGAGGAACCTGCCGCTGACGGTTCTCGCCTGCGCCTTCGGTGCGGCCATGTCCTTTTCCGCCTTCGGGGCATCCGCCAAGCCCGCCAAGCCCGCCAGGGCAAAGGCCGAGGCTCCCGCAGCCCGATCTGAAATTGCCCTCGCGCACCAGTTGAGCAGCGTGGGCGAGGAAAATCTGCGGAAACTGGTCGAGCGTTTCAACGCCGGTCAGCCGACGGTGGCAATCCAGCTTGTTCGTTTGGCCGAAGGTGAGAAGCCGGCCGTCCTCAACCTGGTCCGGCGCCAGGACGTGCTCGAGGCCGTTGCAGGCAAGGCGGCATTCAAACCGCTGCACGAAGTCATGAAGGAGGCTAAGGAAGCCTTCAAGCCGGAGGCGATTTCGCCCGATCTTCGCGCGGGAACCACGGACGAGAAAGGTCGTTTCTTTGCCTTGCCGGTGGCCTACTCGACCCCGGTTCTCTTCTACAACCGCAATGCCTTCAGGAAGGCGGGGCTGGACCCCGAACGCCCGCCGAAAACGTGGATGGAGGTTCAGCAGGCCGCCGACAAGCTTCAGGACGCGGGAGAAAAGTGCCCCTACACGACATCCTGGCCGACGTGGATTCACATCGACAACGTCAGCGCCTTGTCCGGTGTTCCGGTGGCCAGCGGCAAAGGGGAACTGGCCTTCAACGGGCTGCCCCAGGTCAAGCATGTGGCCATGCTCGCCACCTGGCACAAATCCAATTTTTTCAAGAATTTCGGGCGCCGCAACGAAGCGGACAAACATTTTCTCAAGGGCGAATGCGCCATGATCACCACCGATTCCTGGGCCCATACGCTTTTCCGCGAAGCTCAGGGGGTCGAACTCGGCGTCGCGCCGCTCCCGCATCACGACGACGTCTGGGGGGGACGCCAGCACACCTTGGCCGACGGGGCTTCCCTGTGGATAGGAGCCGGCTACAAGGCGCCCGAGTACAAGGCGGCGGCCAAGTTCGTCACCTGGCTGCTGTCGTCGGAAGTTCAGGTCGAACTGGCGCGAACCTATGGGCAATTGCCCTTGACCGACGCGGCGCGCAGCGCCTTGCGCAGCAAGGTTCAGCGTGATCGCGAGTTGGCGCTCGACGTTGCGTATGCTTCACTAAAGGGCGATGGTTCGTCCCATCCCCTGCGCATCTCCGGAATCGACCCGGTGCGCCTCATCCTCGACGAGGAACTCGAGGCGGTCTGGGCCGATACCAAGCCTGCCAAGGCGGCCCTCGATACGGCGGTCAGTCGCGGCAATTCCATTCTTTCCGCCAAACCCGCCCTCAAGAAGGCGCTGCCGTTCTGATGGCCCGTTACCCGCTGTCCCCCTGGATCGCCCACCGGGGCGGCGGTTGCCTGGCCCCCGAGAATACTCTGGAGGGTTTTCGCCTGGCCGCCCGCCTCGGTTTCCAGGCGGTGGAATTCGACGTCATGTTGACCCGCGATCAGGTCCCGATCCTCATCCACGACGAGACCCTGGAGCGCACTACCGACGGCCGCGGAGGGGTGGCCGAGCGGGATTGGGATGAACTGGCCGATCTCGATGCCGGGCGCTGGCTCCACCGGTCCTGGTCCGGGGCCAGAATTCCGCGCCTGACCGATGTCCTGGCGCTCTGTACCGACTTGGGGCTTGGCGTCAATGTCGAAATCAAGCCCGCTGCTGGTCACGACGAAGCCACCGGACGCCTCGTTGCCGAGGGGGTTGCCGCCGCCTGGCCGGCGACCTTGCCCCTGGTGGTGTCCTCCTTTTCCGAGGCCGCCCTGGCCGCCGCCCGGGATGCGGTTCCGGAGCAGCCTCGGGCGCTCCTGGTCGAAGCGATTCCCGGCGATTTCGGAGCGCGCCTGGCCCGCCTGGACTGTGCTTTCCTCCATGCACGCGCGGTCGACCTGACGGTGACGGCGACTCAGGAACTGGCTGCCGCAGGAGTTCCTCTGGCCGCCTATACGGTCAATAGCCCCGAGGTCGCTGCCCGCTGTTTTGCCCTAGGCGTCGCTGCCCTGTTCACCGACCGCCTCGATTGCCTGGGTCCGTGAAACAAATTCTGACAGACCGTTGCAGCCGGCGAGGGGCGGCCGTGAGTCAATTCGCTTGCGGAAACGTCCCACCCTTCAATGCCACTAGGAGAAACGCCATGAACGCCAGGAACTTCGTCTTTGCCGCATGCCTTGCCCTTCCCATCGTCGCCTTCGCCCAGAGTACGCCGCGGATCGACCAGCGGCAGGCCAACCAGGCGGCAAGGATCGAACAGGGAGAAGCCTCCGGCGCCCTGACCGGTCGCGAGGCGGCACGACTGGAGCGCGGTCAGCGCCATGTCCAGAATGTGGAAAACCGGACTCTAGCCGACGGAACCGTGACCGGCCGCGAAGCCGCCCGCGTCGAGCATGCCCAGGACGTTCAGAGCCGCCGGATCTACCGCCAGAAGCATGACCGCCAGCACGATCTCAACCACGACGGCGTCACCGACCGCCCCCGCCACCGCTGAAGACCTACCGCTGCGATTCCCCCGGAAACCCGCCCCCAGGCGGGTTTCTGCTTTGAGGGCCGCGCTTTCATTTAAAATCGAACGCTTCGAATTCCCGCCCCGCGAGAACCCAGCTTATGAAAAGCTCCGAAATCCGCCAGCAGTTCCTCGACTTCTTCGCTTCCAAGGGCCACCAGATCGTCGCGTCCTCCTCTCTGGTGCCCCACGAAGACCCGACCCTGCTGTTCACCAATGCCGGGATGAACCAGTTCAAGGACGTCTTCCTCGGTTTCGACAAGCGGCCCTACACCCGCGCCACCACCTCGCAGAAATGCGTGCGTGCCGGCGGCAAGCACAACGACCTGGAAAACGTCGGCTACACCGCCCGCCATCACACCTTCTTCGAGATGCTGGGCAATTTCAGCTTCGGCGACTACTTCAAGCGCGACGCCATCCACTACGCCTGGGAACTGCTGACCGATGTCTATAAGCTGCCCAAGGACAAGCTGTGGGTCACCGTCTACGCCGAGGACGACGAGGCCTACGACATCTGGACCAAGGAAGTGGGCGTGCCGGTGGAGCGCTGCATCCGCATCGGCGACAACAAGGGCGCCCGCTACGCCTCCGACAATTTCTGGATGATGGGTGACACCGGCCCCTGCGGCCCGTGCACCGAAATCTTCTACGACCACGGCGAACACATCTGGGGCGGTCCCCCGGGGTCGCCGGAGGAAGATGGCGACCGCTACATCGAAATCTGGAACAACGTCTTCATGCAGTTCAACCGGGACGAGGCTGGGGTCATGCACCCGCTGCCCAAGCCCAGCGTCGATACCGGCATGGGGCTGGAGCGCATCTCCGCCGTGCTGCAGGGCGTCCACGCCAACTACGAGATTGACCTCTTCCAGACCCTGCTCAAGGCTGCCGCCCGGGAAACCAGTGGTGCCGACATGGACAGTCCGTCCCTCAAGGTGCTGGCCGACCATGTCCGGGCCTGCGCCTTCCTGCTGGCCGACGGCGTGATTCCCGGCAACGAGGGCCGCGGCTACGTGCTGCGCCGCATCATCCGCCGCGCCATCCGCCACGGCTACAAACTCGGTGCCCGGGCCGCCTTCTTCCACAAGATGGTGCCTGATTTGGTGGCCGAAATGGGCATGGCCTACCCGGAACTCGCCCAGCACCAGGCCAAGGTCATGGCCACTCTCAAACAGGAAGAAGATCGCTTCTTCGAAACCATCGAGCACGGCATGGCCATCCTCGAAGGCGAACTCAAGGCCCTGCCCGAGGGCGGCATCTTCAGTGGCGAAACGGCCTTCAAGTTGCACGACACCTACGGATTCCCCCTCGACCTCACCGCCGACATCTGCCGCGAACGCAAGGTCATGGTGGATGGTTCCGCCTTCGACGCCGCCATGGCCCGCCAGAAGGAACAGGCCCGCGCCGCCGGCAAATTCAAGATGGCCGCCAATCTCGATTACGATGGCCCAGCCACCACCTTCCACGGCTACGAGACGCTGGAGTTCAAGGCCAATGTTCTGGCCCTCTACAAGGACGGCGCACCGGTGAATGAGCTACACGAAGGCGAAATGGGTGTCGTTGTCCTCGACCACACCCCGTTCTATGCCGAATCCGGCGGCCAGGTGGGCGACCGCGGTGCCCTGCAGTCGGTGCACGGCATTTTCGCCGTCGAGGACACGCAAAAGATCCAGGCCACCGTCTTCGGCCACCACGGCGTGGTCAAGACCGGCACCCTCACGGTAGGCAACGGCGTCACCGCCAAGGTGGATGTGCTGGCCCGCAGCCGCACCATGCGCAACCACTCCGCCACCCACCTGCTGCACAAGGCCCTGCGCGAAGTCCTGGGCGATCACGTCCAGCAGAAGGGTTCCCAGGTGGATCCCGACAAGACCCGCTTCGACTTCGTCCATAACCAGCCGCTGACCGACGAGGAAATCCGCAAGGTCGAGACCCTCGTCAATGCAGAAGTGCTCGCCAATGCCGCCACCGAATGCCGTGTCTTGCCCATCGCGGAAGCCCAGAAGCTGGGCGCCATGATGCTCTTCGGCGAGAAATACGGCGACTCGGTGCGGGTGCTGGACATCGGTTCTTCCCGGGAATTGTGTGGAGGCACCCATGTGGTTCGTACAGGCGACATCGGCTTCTTCAAGGTTGTGGCGGAGGCCGGGGTTGCCGCCGGTGTGCGCCGAGTCGAGGCCGTCACCGGCGACAATGCACTGGCCCTGGTGCAGCAGCAGGACGCTGCCCTGGCTTGTGCCGCCGCCGCTTTCAAGGCCCCGGTGTCTGAGGTGCCGGCCAAGATTGCCCAAGTGCTAGACAACGTCCGCGCCCTGGAAAAGGAACTCGCCCGGCTGAAATCCCGGCTGGCCGCCAGCCAGGGCGACGACCTCGCGAGCCAGGCGGTGGACGTCAAGGGCGCCAAGGTGCTCGCCGCCCTCCTGGAAGGGGCCGATGTCACGGCCCTGCGCGAGACTATGGACAAGCTTAAGGACAAGCTCAAGTCTGCCGCCGTGGTGCTTTCTTCGGTGGCCGACGGCAAGGTGACCCTGATTGCTGGCGTCACTGCGGACCTTACCGGCAAGGTCAAAGCCGGCGAATTGGTGAATATGGTGGCCCAGCAGGTGGGCGGCAAGGGCGGTGGCCGGCCGGACATGGCCCAGGCCGGCGGCACCCAGCCGGAAAAACTGGCGGGTGCACTGGCTTCGGTCCTGGCCTGGGTGGAGGGCAAGCTGTGATCCGGGGCTTCCTGGCACTGTGCCTGTCGGCCATTGTCGGCACTTGCGTTGCCGCCGACCTCGACCGTACTCCACTGGAGGCCACCACGGCCAGTGGCGAAAAGGTCCGCCTCTTCCCAAACGGCCGCTGGGAATACATCGATGCCAAAAAGGCTGCCGAAGCGCAACAGGTGGCCGCCCAGTACCCGGAAAACAAGACCCGCCCCGTCGACGCCCAGGGCGGCTGGCTCCCGGGTACCCGCACGGTGATGCCCGGGGACAAGGAATACAACCGGGGCAGCATGAATCCCAAGATGCGCTGACCAACGCGGCGGAAACGTCATGTTGCGCTTCTTGTTCGTCGTTTTGATCGATCACTGGAAAAAAGTCGCGACTTTTTTCCAGTGATCACTAAAATGGTCGGCATGAAGCGTTACCTAGACGACCTTATCGCCGCCGATCTTCCGCGCAAGATGGTGCTCCTCACTGGCCCTCGGCAGGTGGGTAAGACGACACTGTGCCGCCAGCTTATGGAGCGGCATCCGCCGGCCCAATACCTCAATTGGGACGTGGCCGGCGACCGGGCGATACTCCAGCGGCAGACTTGGTCGCCCCGGGCGGCGTTGCTGGCCCTGGACGAAATCCACAAGATGCGAGACTGGAAAGCCTGGCTCAAGGGCGTGGTCGATGGTCGCCCCCCCGGACAGATGCTGCTGGTCACCGGCAGCGCCCGCATGGATACCTGGCGCCAGAGCGGCGACTCGCTGGCTGGCCGCTACCTAGCCTTCCGCCTGCATCCCATTTCGGTACGGGAGTGGTGCGAACAGCAGGGAGCGAGTCCGGTCGAGGCCCTCGACCGGCTCATGGTCCGTGGTGGCTTCCCCGAGCCCTGCCTGGCCGAGCGGCCCGAAGATGCCGACCGCTGGCGCCGCCAGTACTTTACCGACCTCATCCGCGAAGACGTGGTGGATTTCGCGCGCCTCCACGAAATCAGCACTATGCGCCTCTTCGTCGAGCTATTGAGGGAGCGGGTGGGGTCGCCCCTCTCGCTGGCCTCCATCGCCCGGGATCTGGCCGTATCGCCCACCACCCTCAAGCGCTTCCTGGACATCCTCCAGGCCCTGTACATCGTCTTCGCCGTCCATCCCTGGCACCACAACGTCGCCCGCGCCATCCTGCAGACCCCCAAGGTCTATTTCTTCGACACCGGCTTGGTCCAGGGCGACGATGGACTACGGCTGGAAAACGCCGTCGCCGCCATGTTGCTCAAACACGTCCATTTCCAGCAGGACGCCCTGGGCAAGGCCGCCGGCCTGCATTACATCCGCACCAAGGACGGCGCCGAGGTCGATTTCGCTTTGAGCGACGACCAGCGGCTGACCCATCTGATCGAGTGCAAGCTTGCCGACAACACGCTGCATCGGCCATTGGCGAACTTTGCCGAAAAGTTTCCGGAAGCCGAGGCGGTGCAATTGGTGCGGGATTTGCGGCAGGTGGAAGTTCGCGGCCGGGTGCAAATCACAGACGCGGCCGGGTGGCTGAACGCGCTTGCGGCCTGAGCCTGGGTGTTCGGCGAATGTCGGCTCAAATGTCGGATTGCAAGACGGTATCTGGCACTGAGCGCCGAGCGTGCTCCGCGCTCAGACTACAGTGACTCCTGCCGCCCTAGCTGCGTCTCGCAACTTCCCGTCCTGGCAGGCGATGGGGAGTCCCATACGCAGGGCGAGTTCGAGATAGGCAGCGTCGTAGCTGCTCAGCTTGTGGCGCATCGCCAGTTCGAACAGCTGACGCGGCCCCGGCGTGTCCCGATCGATTTCGATGGGTAGCGCGCCGATGGCATCCATGATCTGGCGGGCCGTTTCGATTTCCAGCTTGCCCCGGGTGCAGGCGGTCTTCAGGACGTTGGCGAACTCGAGCTGCCAGATCGCGGGAACGACAGCGCACTCGGATTCGAGCTTGGTGGCAACGGCTTCGGTGTAATCGGTCGCCTGATCTTCGAGGTACCAGCCGGTGACGACCGAGTTGTCGAGAACGAAGGGCATCAGTCGCGACCGTTCTCGATGGCATCGGAGAGGGAGGCGCCAAGGCTGCATCCCCGGCGCAGGGTACGCAGCCGCGCCAGGGTGCCGGCGACGCGCTCCCGTTGCTCCTGGGATTGGGCGGGGGCGTTGGCGGATACGATGCGCGCCACCGGGCAACCATGCCGGGTAATGGTGATTTCCTCCCCATGCTCGACGGCGGTGAGCAGTTCGGAAAGCCGGTTCTTGGCTTCAAAGACGGCAACGGTGCGCATGGGGTATCTCCAAATTATGGATAGCCAGAATATTATAGGCGCGTTGGCCGGCTAAATCTCGGCTCTTTATTCGTGGTCTGACCCCTATTCTTTGTGACCCCTATTCTTTGCCTATTCTTTGACCCCTATTCTTCTCATGCCTATTCTTCTCCAGCAAATGGCCGAGTCGATATGGTTCAAACGAACGCGCCCCGAGCACGAACGAGATTGTCCCGGCGGCGTAGATGCCGAAGAACCACTTGTGGACGGCGACGAAATCGGGCGACCAGATTGACAATTCCATAGCGCCATCCAATCACGTGAGTGAATTGGGCAGATGGCCAGGCATCCACCCCACAACGACCTGCTCGGACTCATCGTCCCAGAAAAAGTACATGCGAAGGAAGTACCGCTCGTCGCGCCCACCGCCTTTTTCCAGGTGCCATTCAAGCGTACGCTTTTCCCCCTTGTTCCCCCAAGAAACCTCGTAATCCGACGAAAACTTGGTGAACGTCGTTTCCCCGCCGGAACGCGATATCGGTTTGATGCCCAAAGCCTCACGTTGTCGCTCGAACGCTTCCTTCGCCTCGGTAGTCCCGGTAATGCGCATATTCCTGTACTCGTTGGCGAGCAGCATCAGCGCCTTATAGACCAGAGCGGGTTCGCTGTAGTTGCTACGCTTGGCGGCATTGATCGCCCGCGGCAGGACATGGACGCATCCGCTCAGATACTTGTCGCACCATGCCTCAAGATCATCGAAGGTATCCGGGATGTCCGGTGCTTCTGCCGAAGTTCCAGCGGTCTTCGCACGCCGGAGGCTGCTGATGGTCTGCTTGAGGCCGAAAATCTGGCCCTCCAGGTCCTCGACCCGGGCCTTCAATTCGTCCCGCTCCTTTCCATACTCGTTGCCGATATCGGTCGCCATCTGCTTTTCATCACGCAGCGCCTCGACCTGCTGACGCAGCGCGACAACCTCGTCGGCCAAGTTGCCCGCCTTGGCCGCACGCTGGATGGCGAGCTCGATGGAGCGGGAACGGACGTCCAGGAACGACGCGAATCGTTCGCGATATTCCGGCGAGAGCTGGTAGGCCCAGCAACGCCGCTCCAACCATCTCGTAAAAACCCCGACACCTTGTTCGTTGCCATCGGGGGAAGGCCACTGTGCGATCCGATCCGGAAAAAACAGTCCATGCCGGCCACGATCCTCTTCGGTAAGGCGGGCATTCGGCCAGTAGACTCGAGCCGCGCCGCCATACACCGACCACAGGTCACCCACCTTGTCTTGCCATTCGTAGCCCATTGCAAATGAGAGCCGAACGACATGAGCAGCAAATCGAAGCCTTCTGGCCACACCATCGCAGTCGACGAGGTACTGATCCGTTTCGCCGAACCACCGCCGTGGAAGTTCGCTTACCACCAGCACCGGCAGGCTCCGCTCCGGGTGGAATACCAGCCTGTGTAGGGCGTCCACTTCCGGGCTACCCGTGACGTTTAGCGCGACCCCATCGAGCAATCGGCCAGCATCCCGCAATCCCATCTGCTCGGTGACATTACGGAGGACGCCGGGTTTTGAGAACTGAATTGGTGAATCGACGCCGGGCAGGGAACTCGCGCTCATCCGGTATCCGAAAATAGCCTTGTCGCCGGAGAGTGCTACGTTGGTTTCGACGGTCCATGTGCGCCCAGGCACATCGTCATCCGGATGTTGGAAGCGTGCGGCCCAGATGTCGGCACCTTCCAGTTCAAGTCTTACCGCCTGGAGTAACAGTCCACCTTCCTCTACTGCAAATTCAGGCATCGCCTGTGCTGTCGCCGGGAGAAGCGCACCGAGTCGGCGGTGATTCTGAATCCACCCAAGGACGATTTGCTTGGCTGCGGTATAGCGCGCCGCCGCTGGTTCAGTTCCAGCCAGTTCGCAGACCAATTGACCCACTTGCATCGTTTTCGGCCTGGCGCTCACGGCACCGGCAATCGGCTCTCTGACAACCACGCTTGCAACGTCAGTCATTTCCCCCTCCCTCAATTCAAAGAAGTGCCGTTTCCAACTGCTGCTTCCGCTGCTCCCAATTCGGCATCACCCGCCCAAGCAGACGAAAAAAATGGCGTCGTGATCGCGATGCTGAAGGTGGCAAAGCTCATGGGTCACGACGTATTCGATGCAGGAACGCGGCGCGCGAACCAGATTGGCGTTCAATGTCATGCTGCCGGCCTGCGAAAGGCTACCCCACCGCGACTGCATCGAAAGTAAAAGGAAAGTAAAAGGGGACAGACCACGTTATTGCCTCTGCCAACCCCTCAACCCACCGTCACCGCCGTCCCGCTCACCGCCACCATGAGCATCCCGTTGGTTTCCCCCAGCACTTCGTAGTCGATGTCGATGCCGACGACAGCGTTGGCGCCCAGGGCCTGGGCGGCTTCGCTGAGTTCGGCGAAGGCGGTTTCCCGGGCGGAGCGGAGTGTCTTCTCGTAGGCGCCGGCGCGGCCGCCGACGATGTCGCGGATGGCGGCGAACATGTCTTTGAGGAAGTTGGCGCCGATGATGGCTTCGCCGGTGACGACGCCGTGGTAGGCAGTGATGCCGCGGCCTTCGATGGTGGGGGTGGTGGTGAGCAGCATGGCGATTCCTCGGGGGGTCAGAAGGGGAGTTGGACGCCCGGCCAGACGGCGGTGATGGCCCGGCGGAAGCCGGCCTGGATGCGCTCCAGGGCGGCCGGGGTGTCGGCTTCGAAGCGCAGGACGACGACCGGCGTGGTATTAGACGGTCGGGCCAGGCCAAAGCCGTCCGGGTATTCGACCCGCACGCCGTCGATGGTGATGATTTCGGTGGCGCCCTCGAACTTGCCGACGGCCTTGAGCTTGTCGATGAGGGCGAAGGGCTCGCCTTCGGCCATCTTGATGTTGAGTTCCGGTGTGCTGGGCGAGTTGGGCAGACCCTTGAGTACCGGGTTTCCGTCGGCTGCCCGGGCCAGGATTTCGAGCAGGCGGGCTCCCGTGTAGAGGCCGTCGTCGAAGCCGTACCAGCGTTCCTTGAAGAAGGTGTGGCCGCTCATTTCGCCGGCCAGCGGGGCGCCGGTTTCCTTGAGCTTCTTCTTCACCAGGGCGTGGCCGGTGTTCCACATGAGGGGCGTGCCGCCATGCTGGCGTATCCAGGAGGCCAGCAGCCGCGTGCATTTGACGTCGTAGATGATCTGGCCGCCGGGCACGCGGGAGAGTACGTCGGCGGCGAAGAGCATGAGCTGGCGGTCGGGGTAGATGATTTCGCCGTCCTTGGTCACCACCCCCAGGCGGTCGCCGTCGCCGTCGAAGGCGATGCCGATTTCGGCGTCGGTGGTCTTGAGGGCGTGGATGACGTCCTCCAGGTTCTCGGGCTTGGAGGGGTCCGGGTGGTGGTTGGGGAAGTTGCCGTCCACCTCGCAAAATAGGGGAACGATGCTGCAGCCCAGGCGCTGGAAGAGTTCCGGGGCTACCGCGCCGGCGACGCCGTTGCCGCAGTCCATGACGATCTTCATGGGGCGGGCGAGCTTTATGTCGCTGATGATGCGCTCGATGTAGGCGGCCTTGACGTCGGCGCTGCGCTTCTCGCCCCGGCCCGTACGCAGCCGGCCTTCCTCGCTGCGCCGCTTGAGGTCCTGGATGGCGTCCAGGGCCAGGGTCTCCCCGCCGACAACCATCTTCAGGCCGTTGTAATCCGGCGGGTTGTGACTGCCGGTGACCGAGACGCAGGAATTGCAGCCCAATTCGTAGGCGGCGAAGTAGGTGACCGGGGTGGGCACGCAGCCGACGTCGATGGCGTCGATGCCGGCAGCGCAGATGCCGTCCATCAGGGCGCCGGCCAGTTCGGGGCCGGAAAGGCGACCGTCGCGGCCGACGGCAATGGCGGTCTGGCCCTTCTCGGCGGCAAGGGTCCCAAGCGCCTGGCCGATGCGCCGAACGACATCGGCGGTCAGGGACTTGCCGACGATGCCGCGGATGTCGTAGGCCTTGAAGATTTCGGCGGGCAGAGAGGCGGGTGCGTTGCTCATGGCGTTCTCGTTATGACGTTGCGGAATCGAAGAAGTGTAAGAGTCTTTGGGGCAGCCAGTCCAGGTTTCCCGGGAAGGGGCCGCTGACGAACCCCACATGACCGCCGGCGGCGGGCTGTTCGAGGACGACACTGGGGCTGACTTCGCCAGGGCCTGGCAGGTAGCGGGCCGGGAGGAAGGGGTCGTTGCGGGCATTGAGCACCAGGGCGGGGACGCGAATGTGTGCCAGCCAGGGTTTTGCCGAGCAGCGGGCCCAGTAGTCGTCGGCGCCGGCGAAGCCATGCAGGGGTCCGGTGACGGCGTCGTCGAACTGGTAGAGATTGCTGGCGGCTTCCATGCGCATTGGGTCGAAGAGACCGGGGAATTGCTTGAGCCGTGCCCGGGAGACGGCTTTGAGCGTGGTCAGGAAGTGGCGCGTATAGACCCGATTGAACCCCCGGGCCAGGTGATGGCCGCAAGCGGCGAGGTCGAGGGGAGCGCAGACCGCCGCGATGGCCCTCGCCCGACTGGCGGCACCGGCTCCCCTCTCCCCGGCCCATTTGAGCAGCGCGTTGCCGCCCAGGGACACTCCGGCGGCAAAAACCGGGCGTTCGCCGTTTTCAGCCGCGAGCCGAGCAAGAATCCAGTCGATCTCCGCGGAATCGCCGGAATGGTAAGCCCGGGGCCGGCGATTGAGTTCCCCCGAGCAGCCGCGGAAGTGGGGCAGGGCGAGGCGCCAGCGGGACGCCCTGCAGACGCGGGCGAGTGCGGCGGCATAGGGGCTGCGGGAGCTGCCTTCCAGTCCGTGAAAGAGCACCAGCAACGGGCGGTCGGGCGGGGCGTCGATACGGTCGGCGTCGATGAAGTCGCCATCGGGGGCTTCCCAACGTTCCCGGCGGTAGGGGGGTGGAGTCGGGTGCAGCGCGCGGGGCCATAGCGTCTGGGCGTGGCCACCCGGGAGCCAGGCGGGCGCGACGTAGGGGGGCACGATACGCGAACGGGCGCGCGGTGGGCGCGGTCAGTGAAGGGTGTGGCTGCCCGTCTCGGCGGCGGCAGGCGTCTGCTCGTCGTTGACGGGGGATGCATGACGGGAGATCAGGCGCCAGCCATGGGCGCCCCGGGAGAACACGTGGGTCACGTGGAGCGTCCCTTGGGGATCCGGATGGTCGCCCAGGTAGAGGGTCTCGGTCAGGTGATGCACGGCCAGGACCATGCTCTGCCAGTGATTCTGAAGTTCGGTCCGTACCCGCAGCCGGCTGCTGGCCAGGATTTGCCGCCAGCTCTCGCGGATGAGCGCCAATTCGGTCAGGCGCACGCCGGTCGGGTGGATGCAGACGACTTCTTCGTCTTCCGACCAGGCGAGGATCAGGGCCTCGATGTCTCCCCGGGCGACGGCTTCGTAGAAGGCGCTTTCGACATCTTCCGGAGTGGGAAATTGGCTGGGCTGGGTCATGGGTGCAGGTGTTCGAGGCAGGCGGCGAGGATGCGCTCCGGCTCCAGGCGCTTGAGGCAGTCCAGATGGCCCAGGGGGCACTCGCGCTTGAAACAGGGGCTGCAATCGAGCCCGAGGGACGCTATGGTAGCGCGTTCCCCCAGGGGTGGGGTGAATCCCGGGGACGACGAGCCGTAAAGGGCGACCAGGGGGCGGTCGAGCGCCGCGGCCACGTGCATCAGGCCGGAATCGTTACACACCACCAATTCCGCCAGGGCGATCAGGTCGATGGCTTCTTCCAGTCCGGTGGCTCCGCAAAGATTGCGGCAGGTTCCCTCGGCCTGGGCGACGATGGCGTCCCCCACCGCCCGGTCCTTGCCGGAGCCGAAGAGCCAGACGGCATGGCCCCGTTCGGATAAATCCCTGGCCAGACGGGCGAAGTGGGCTTCCGGCCAGCGCTTCGCGGGGCCGTATTCGGCGCCCGGGCAAAAAGCCACCAGCCGGGCCGGGCGTTCAAGGCCCACGCTCGCCAGCGCGGCGGTCTGTTGCTCGGGGGTCGAAGTCAGTCGGGGTGGGGCGATCGGGCGGGGAAGGGGCGCGCCGGGGGTTTCCGCCAGCTGGGCGAAGCGTTCGACCATCAGCGGCAGGGCGGCCTTGTCGAGGACGTGGCGCCGATTGATCAGCCCGTAGCGGGATTCGCCGGTGAAGCCAACGCGCTCGGGGATGCCGGCCAGGAAGGGCACCAGGGCGGACTTGAGCGAATTGGGCAGGACATAGACCCGGTCATAGTTCCGGGCTGCGAGGTCTCGCGAAAGGCGCCAGCGGGCTTTGACGGAAATCTCGCCATGCCCGAAGGGGCTCTCGAGGATGGCGGCAATTTCCGGCATACGGCGCAGGACCGGCGCAACCCAGCGGGGCGCCAGCGCGTCGATTTCGATTTCCGGACAAGTTTGGTGCAGTCGCCGGAACAGCGGCTGCGCCATGACCGTGTCGCCGATCCAGGAGGGGGCGACGATGAGTGCTTTCATCGCAGGTACGCGGCGGTCAGCGTCCGCCGCGGCGTCACTCAGTGATGGCCCTTGGGCAATTCGCCCTTGAAGACGTACTTGGTGCTGCAATACGGGCAGATCACTTCGCCGGTCTTGGTGGCATCGAGGAAGACGCGGGGATGCTGGCACCAGAGGGGGGCATTGGGCTGCGGGCAGTGCAGAGGCAGGTCGTGGGCGTCGATTTCGACGGTGAGGGCGTTGTCGGCCATGGTGGGTTCTCCCGTGAGGTGATCAGACGTAGGCCAGCCAACCCGTATGCTCGGGGGAACGGCCATAGACCACGTCGAAATATTTTTGCTGCAGGCGGCCGGTGACGGGCCCACGGCGACCGATGCCGATCTGCCGGCCATCGAGTTCGCGGATGGGGGTCACTTCGGCGGCGGTGCCGGTGAAGAAGGCCTCGTCGGCGGCATAGACCTCATCCCGGGTGATGCGCTTTTCCAGCACCGGGATGCCCATTTCGGCGGCCAATTCGAGGATGGTGGCGCGAGTGATGCCTTCCAGGCAGGAGGTCAGGTCCGGCGTGTAGATCTTGCCCTTCTTGACGATGAACAGGTTTTCGCCGGCCCCCTCGGCCACGTAGCCTTCCGGATCCAGCAGCATCGCTTCGTCGTAGCCGTCGTTGGTGGCTTCGTTGTTGGCCAGGATCGAGTTGATATAGTGTCCGCAGGCCTTGGCGCGCACCATGCTGATATTGACGTGGTGGCGGGTGAAGGAGGACGTCTTGACGCGGATGCCCCGCTCGAGGCCTTCTTCGCCCAGGTAGGCGCCCCAGGGCCAGGCGGCGACCGCGACATGGACCTTCGCACCCTTGGGGGAAACGCCCAGCTTCTCCGAACCGTAGAAGGCGAGAGGCCGCAGGTAACCGGATTCGAGATGGTTGGCGCGGATGACTTCCTTCTGCGCCTCGTTGAGGGTGGCTTTGTCGAAGGGCATGGCCATCTGGAAGATGTGGGCCGAATTGAAGAGGCGGTCGGTATGGTCTTCGAGGCGGAAGATGGCGGTGCCGGAGTCGGTCTTGTAGGCCCGCACGCCCTCGAAAACGCCCATGCCGTAGTGCAGGGAATGGGTGAGGACGTGGGTGGTGGCGTCCCGCCAGGGCACCAGCTTGCCGTCGTACCAGATGAATCCGTCGCGATCCGCCATGGACATGATGGGTGTCTCCGAGTCTTGCCGCTTGAAAGCCCGTCATTCTAGCCGATTTCATCGGGTAAAATCGGCCCTTTGTCCGTCCCTGGCACCCCGTTGTGAGCGAGAAGAACGTCTGGAAACCCAATGTCACCGTGGCTGCGGTGGTGCGTCGCGATGACCGCTTCCTGCTGGTCGAGGAGGAAACCGAAGCCGGCCTCGCTTTCAATCAGCCGGCGGGCCATCTGGAATGCGGCGAGGCGCTGGTCAATGCCGTCGCCCGGGAAGCGCTGGAAGAAACCGCCTACCATTTCCGTCCCACCCATCTGGTGGGGATCTATTCCTGGCGGCATCCGACCCGCGACGTGACCTATCTCCGGTTCGCCTTCGGTGGCGATCTGGTGGGCTGGGATGCGGACCGCCCCCTGGATGCCGGCATCGTTGCAGCGCACTGGCTGAGCTTGGACGAAATCCGGCGCGAAGTGGGGCGACACCGCAGTCCTCTGGTCCTGCGCTGCGTCGAGGACTGCCTCGCCGGATGCGCCTACCCGCTTGAATTGCTCACCCATTACGAATGATCGGCCGAATCCTGCCTTTTCTGATTCTGGTGGCACCGGTCCTTGCCGAGGAACGGGTGGAGGTCTGCTACAACTGGGATTGTGCTGCCCAAACCGAGGTGGTGTTCGACGATTACCAGTGGCTGGAGGTGACCCGGCTCATCGGACTGGCCAACAATCCTGCCGGCGAGCGGGCCTTGGTCGCCCAATCCTTGGGACGGCTCTACCAGTGGGCGGGCGAGCAGACCCCGATCCACAACGACCGGGCGGGGAATCGCGTCGACGAGGATGCAGAGGGACGTATGGATTGCATCGATCACTCGACGACGACGACCCGCTTCCTGAAGCGGCTCGAAGCTTCCGGCGCGCTGCACTGGCACCGGGTGCTGGAACCGGAGCGGCGGACCCGTTTCATCGTTGTCCAGCACTTTGCCGCGGTGATCGAGGAGCAGGACAACGGCGAGCGCTTCGCCGTTGACAGCTGGTTTGTGGATAACGGCCAGCCGGCGGTGGTATTGCCGCTGGCCGCCTGGATGGAAGGAGAGGGTCCCAGTGTCGAATAAAACCGTAGTCGTCGGTCTGTCCGGCGGCGTCGATTCCGCCGTGGCGGCGCTGCTCCTGAAACGCCAGGGCTGGGAGGTCGTCGGCCTGTTCATGAAAAACTGGGAAGACGACGATACGGAGGAGTATTGTTCTTCGCGCCAGGACCTCATCGACGTCATGAGTGTTGCGGACCGGATCGGCATCGACGTGGAAGTGGTCAATTTCGCCGCCGAGTATCGGGAGCGGGTGTTTGCCGAATTCCTGCGGGAGTACCAGGCCGGCCGGACGCCGAACCCGGACATCCTGTGCAATTCGGAAATCAAGTTCCGTGCCTTCCTCGACCATGCGCTGAAGCTGGGTGCCGACAAGATCGCCACCGGCCATTACGCCGGCGTGCGCGAGTTCAACGGCAAATTCCAGTTGCTCAAAGCCGAGGACGGGACCAAGGACCAGAGCTATTTTCTTTACCGCCTGAACCAGGAGCAGTTGGCGAAGTCGATCTTCCCCCTGGCCGACATCTACAAGCGCGAGGTGCGAAAGATTGCGGACGCGGAGGGGCTGCCGGTGGCGGCCAAGAAGGACTCCACCGGGATCTGCTTCATCGGCGAGCGACCCTTCAAGGAATTCCTCATGCGCTACCTGCCCCCCAAGCAGGGGGAGATCCGTCGCCTGGACGACGGCAAGGTGCTGGGGGAGCACGATGGCCTCATGTACCACACGCTCGGTCAAAGGAAGGGCTTGCACATCGGGGGCGTCAAGGAGCAGGGTCAAGCCGGCGGCGGCGACCACGAAGCGTGGTTCGTCGCCGGCAAGGATATGGAGAGGAACATCCTCTACGTCGTCCAGGGCCACGATCATCCCGCCCTCTTCCGGGATACCCTGGTGGCCGAGCAACTTTCCTGGGTCTCCGGTCAGGCGCCGCACACCCATTGGGTCTATACCGCTAAACCACGCTATCGCACGGCAGACCAGCCTTGCGAAGTCGACCGGGTCGACGGCGACACCGCCGAGATCCACTTTGCCGAACCTCAGTGGGCGCTCACCCCGGGACAGTCGGTGGTGGTGTATGAATCCCGGGTCTGCCTGGGGGGCGGAATCATCCGCTGATAGTCCGGGCGGTTTATGGCAAGATCATCGCTTGTCGATGATCTTGCTGCCATGTCCGAAAGCGATTCCGAAGTCTTGCACGCCCTGATCGCCCGGGTCGCCCTGGGCGATCAGGCTGGCCTGCGGTCACTGTACGACAGGACGTCGGCGCATCTGTTCGGGGTCATCCTCCGTATCTCCAAGCGACGCGATCTGGCCGAGGAACTGTTGCAGGAGACCTATGTGAGCGCTTGGCACAACGCGGCCGGTTACGATCCTCGCCAGGGGCTGCCGATGACCTGGCTCATCAGTATCGCCCGCAACAAGGCGCTGGACCAGGTGCGCAGCGCCACCGCCCGGCGGGAGATCGAATTGCCCCGGGACGAGGAAGGGCTGGAGCGGGACATCCCCGACGAAGGCCCCGATCCCCTGAGCCTGCTAGCTGCTGCCGGCGATGCCCTGGCCGTCAGGCAGTGCCTCGAGGCGGCCGATTCCCGCCAGCGTCAGAGCTTGGCCCTGGCCTACTACCACGGCCTCTCCCACAGCGAAGTCGCCGAGCGCCTGGAGTCTCCGCTGGGCACCGTCAAGGCCTGGATCCGGCGCGGTCTAGAGTCCTTGAAGCGTTGTCTGGACCGTCGGGAATGAATTACGACCACCCCCAGTTGCTCGACCACCTGGCCGCCCAGTATGCCCTCGGGACGCTGGCGCCAAGGGCTCGGCGCCGCTTCCGCCGTCATCTGTTGCGCAGCCTGTCGGCCCGGGATGCGGTGGGAGCTTGGGAGCGCCGCCTGGGCGGATTGGCGGGGCCTGTGCCGCCGGTAGCGCCGCCGGAAAGCGTCTGGCAGGGCATCGCCGCGCGCCTGCCGGGCGGCTCCCGGCGGGAGCCGTCACTGCGGAGCGCTCCGCGCAGTCGCTGGCTCGCCTGGGCGAGCCCACTCTTGGGCGCGGCCCTTGGGGTCGTCGCCTGCATTGCCCTGGTGGTCCAGATGCCCGAACGCTTCGTCGGCCTGGACCGGCTTGCCCAGCGGGAGCAGACCTTGCCGCAAAGCTACGTCGGCCTGCTCCTGGACAGCGAAGGGCGGCCGACGGTCCTCGCGAGCGCCACCCGCCACGGGCAGCGCCTTTCCTTCAAGGTGTTGCGGCCGGTGGAGCTGCCCGCGGGCAAGGTCCTGCAACTCTGGGGCCTACCCAGGGACAAGGACGGACAGGCCCTGCCACCGATTCCCCTCGGCATCGTTCCCGTCAAGGGGGCCGGCGCCGCGGTCCTGACCGACACTGCGGAGCGACTGTTGTCCAACGTGGCCCAACTGGCCGTCACCGTTCAAGATGCTCCGGCGCGGTCGGGGGACGTTCCTGGTGAATTCATCCTGAAGGGCCACTGCGTCAAACTCTGGTGATTCCTGCATCCGATTCGCGGTCTACTTCGTTTGTATATGCACGGGGCGAGACCGAGTCACCAATCTCAACGTCAAGGAGATGATCATGAAGCGTGTCGTCATTGCAGCAGCCATACTCGCCCTCGCCGGGCTGGCCCAGGCCAATCCCACCGTGGAAAAGGACGGTGTTCTTGCCAACAAGGAGGGGCGTACCCTCTATGTCTTCGACAAGGATGCGGCGGGCAAGAGCGCCTGCAATGGCGGATGCGCGGCGGCCTGGCCGCCGTTCGCGGTCGCCAATGCCGCCCTGGCCGGCGGAGACTTCACCATCATCGCTCGGGAGGATGGCGGCCAGCAGTGGGCTTATCGGGGCAAACCCCTTTACCTCTACGCGGGCGACAGCAAGCCGGGGGAACGTAACGGTGACGGCCAGGGCGGAGTTTGGCACGCCGCCTCGACCGGCAAGAGCACACCTCCGGCGAATGCTCGAGTTCCCTCGGCCTACTGAAACCAGCACCAAAGTTCGCCGGGCCTTGGTCAAGCTTGCGGTTCGCCGGAGCTTGATCACGGTCCGGTGGTGCCATGGGTCAGCGGGTATCCTGGCTGACGGGCGATGCGCGGCGGGCGGCGACCGGGTAGGGCCCGTTGCGGCGAATGCGGTCGCCCACGCGCCACAGCAAGAGCACGGCAACTAGCATGCCGTAGATGATCGGATAAATGAGGGCACTGGCTTTAACCAGCCAGAAGTAGTGCACCGTTGCGATCAGGGCGATGGCATACACCGCCCTGTGCAGTTCCTGCCAGCGCCGTCCGCCGAGGCGGCGAATGGCCGCGGCATTCGAGGTGACCGCGAGAGGGATCAGCAGACAGAAGGCGGCAAAGCCAGCCGTCACGAAGGGGCGCTTGATCACGTCACGGGCGATCTCGCCGACTTCGAAGGCATGATCGAAGCCGATGAAGGAAAGAAAGTGTACGGTGGCGTAGAAGAAACTGTAGAGCCCCAGCATGCGTCGCAAGCGCAGAAGCCAGTGGATTCCGGTGAGTGCGCGCAAGGGCGTCACGGTCAGCGTGAGCAAGAGGAAGTTGAAGGTCCAGGTGCCTGTGAAGCGCTGGACGAATTCGACCGGATTGGGGCCGAAATCTCCCGTATAGGCCGCGTAGCCCAGCCGTCCGAGCGGGATCAGGCAGAGCAGGAAGACGACGGCCTTGATCGCCGCGACGGGAGGCTGGGGAGTGGGAGGCATGGTCAGAAATACTTTCTCAGGTCCATTCCGGAATAAAGTCCGGCCACCTGTTCGGCATAGCCGTTGAACGGCAGCGTCTTGCGCCGCAGGAACTCGCCCAGACGGCGCTCGTGACTCTGGCTCCAGCGCCGGTGGGGAACATCGGGATTCACGTTGGAATAGAAGCCGTATTCGTCGGGCCCGGCCTTCATCCAGGTGGTTTCCGGCTGCTTTTCGACGAAGCGGATGCGCACGATGGATTTGGCGCCCTTGAATCCGTATTTCCAGGGGATCACCAGGCGAACCGGGGCGCCGTTCGGTTTGGGCATCACCTCTCCGTACATCCCGAAGGCCAGGAGGGTGAGGGGATGCAGGGCTTCGTCCAGACGAAGCGCCTCCCTATAGGGCCAATCGAGAAGCGGGAGGCGCACGTAGGCCATCTGCTCGGCGTCGGCAAGGCTCCAGAACTCGACGAACTTCGCATTTCCGGTGACTCCGGCGCGCTTGACGAGTTCCGAGAACGAATATCCGACCCAGGGAACAACCGCACTCCAGCCCTCGACGCAACGCAGGCGGTAGATGCGCTCCTCGAGGGGAGCCCATTTGATCAGGTCGTCAATGGCAACGGTTTGCGGATTCTTCACGGCGCCATCGATGGTCAGCGTCCACGGGCGGGTCCGCAACGTGTGGGCATGGCGTCCGGGACTCTCCTTATCCGGTCCGAACTCATAGAAATTGCCGTAGGTGGTCATGGTCTCGAAAGGCGTGAGCTTTTCGTCCAGGGTGACGACGCCGGGACGCACCCCCTCCAGCCGAGCTCCGTGGGTTGGCGCGGCATGGAGAGTTCCCGGCAGTGCGGAGGCGGCAAGACCGGCCCCGAGTGCGGCCAGAAACTCGCGACGCCCGGTGTAGACCGAAGCATCGGTGATCTCGGAAGGGGCAATGGGCGAAGGGCGTCGTATCAGCATGGCGGTTTCCAATGAAAGTCTCTGGAAATTGGTCGCGTCACCCCGGGATTCCTTACAGGAACACGCCGTACGCTTTGACCGCCTGCGGCGGGAATAATGCCCTTCGTGAGGCGGAGAGCCCTACTCAGGCCGCAAGGGCGGCACGCAGCTCGGCGATGTCCTCGGCCGCTTCGGCCAGCAAATCGGTGTAGCGGTCCAGCTCCGCCGGGGGAGTGGACTCCTTTGCGGCCGTAAGCCATTCCGGGGGCTCGCCAGCGAGCAGGCCGGCAAAATAAACCACGTCGGCCAAATGGCAGGGATTCGCCACATTGATCCCTTCCTGCCTGAGCGAGGCGACGATTCGCTCAGGCAGTCCCAGAACCTGGAGCAGACTCTCCCCCATGCTGTCTTGCCAGCCGGCCACCAAGGCCAGCGCCAGGGCGTGGTCCTCACGGTATTCGGCATGCTCGGCGGCACGGTACAGGAGGTAGAAAACGCCTATATGGCGCACCATGCCGGCGACCATGGCCTCGTCCTGATTGATGCGCCCGATCCGGCGGGCAAGCACTCGGGCGATAGCCGCAACCCGCAGCGAGTACTCCCAGGTTTCGCGGGCGATGCTGGCGAAGTCCGTCAGGTGCCGTGCCTTGACCATCTGATCCATGGCCACCGCCAGAGAGACCGTGCGGACGGTCTCGAAGCCCAGGCGGCCGATCGCGTTGCGCAAATCGGTCACCGCCCGGCCGGAGGGGTTGTAATGAACCGAATTGGCGAGGCGGAGCAGCTTGCTGGCAATCAGCGGCTCGCTGCCGACAACGGCAGCAATGCGATCCAGGGTGATCTCCGGGTCGCGCAGGGTGTTTCTGACCAGTACCGCAGCATCGAGACAGGTGGGGAAATTGACCTCCCCCGACAAGTCCCTGGCGATGTCCTCGAGAACCCGGAAATGGGGGCTATCCACGTTGAAATTCCGATAAGGGATACAAGAGCTTTCCGGGACACCCGCGCGCCGCGCCACCCAGACGGAGCGGGCGCATCGTGGGCACGCCTTATCCGGCGATATAGCGTTCCAATTCCTGGATGATGAAGCGCTGGGCGCTGATTGTTTCCTTGACCAGGTCGCCGATGGAAACGATACCGACGACCGTATCGCCATCAAGGACGGGAAGGTGGCGGAAGCGCTTTTCCGTCATGAGGGCCATGCATTGGTCGATGCTGTGGGAAGGCGTGACGTAGGCGACTTTGTCGCTCATGATTTCCTGCACCAGCGTTTCCTTGGAGCTCTTGCCGTGCAGGATGACCTTGCGCGCATAGTCGCGCTCGGAAAAGATGCCGACCAGGTGCTCGCCGTCCAGGACCATGACGGCCCCCACTTCGTGCCGTGCCATCACGTTCAACGCGTGGAATACGGAGTCCTTGGGGGAAACGACAACCAAGGGTTGATCCTTCTTCTCGGCGAGCAATTGCTTCAGGGTTTTCATCGCGGGCCTCTCTTGTTGGGCTGTGACCAGTATGTTGTGGAAAGTCTATCCCCGTGGCCCGGCGGTGCCAAGCACGGGGAATAAAAAAGGCAGCCCGGGGGCTGCCTTTTTTCGAAGCGATGCCGGATCAGCGCAGTCCGGCCGCGTAATCGGCGACCGCCTTGATTTCGGCATCGGAGAGTTTTGCGGCAATCATGCGCATCATCTTGTCCGAGTCGTTGGCGCGCTCACCCTGGCGGAATGCCTTCAACTGGGCCTCGGTGTAGTCAGCGTATTGGCCAGAAAGGCGGGGGTATTGGGCGGGAAGGCCAGCTCCGGCCGGGCCATGGCAGCCGGCGCACGCCGGGATACCCTTGGCAAAGTCTCCCTGGCGCCAGATTTTCTGGCCGAGGGCGATTTGCTTGTCGTCCTTGGCGGCGGAGGGCTTGAGCTTCTGCTGCGCGAACCAGGCGGCCAGGGCGCGCATGTCGTCTTCAGTCAGCGGAGCGGCCATGCCCCCCATGATGGGATTGTTGCGCAGAGCGGGCTTGTTGTCGCCGGGCTTGAAATTGCTCAGCTGCTTGTAGAGGTATTCCTCGACCTGGCCCGCCAGGTGCGGGTTGGTCGAGGCCGGACTGTTGCCGTCGGCGCCATGGCAGGCGACGCAAATCGTTTCGGCAAGCACCTTGCCGCGGGCGATGTCGGCCTTGGGCTTGGCGTGTTCGGAAGCAAAGGCGATGAATGGGGTGGCGAGAAGAATTGCCAGCGCCGTCTTGCGAATCATTATTAGCTCCTTGTGCGCGTCTCTGGGCCAGGGGCCGGGATTGGAAGTTACAAACCTGCTATTCTATACCATCTTCGCCGCCCAAGGCGGCTCGCCCTATTATTTATGCCTCTTTTCCAGAAGGCGGTCTTTCACACGACCGTCGCCCATCTCCGCGATCTTCCCGTCGATTCCCTCTGCGAGATCGCTTTCTCCGGGCGTTCCAATGCGGGCAAGTCTTCCGCCATCAACACACTGGCGGGTCGAACGCGGCTGGCCTTCGTGAGCAAGACGCCCGGCCGCACCCAGCATCTTAATTACTTCTCGCTGGGCGAGCGACGGTATTTCGTCGATCTTCCCGGCTATGGCTACGCCAAGGCCCCGGAGGGCGTACGAGCCCAATGGGAAGGCTTGATCGGGCCGTACCTCCAAGGACGAGCGGTCTTGGTGGGGCTGGTGGTGATCATGGATGTGCGCCACCCGATGACCGATCTCGATCGGCGGTTGATCGACTGGTATGCGCCCACCGGGAGGCCGATCCACATCCTCCTCTCCAAGGCGGACAAATTGTCGCGCCAGGAGCAGATCAAGACGCTGCGGGCCGTTCAGGCCGAACTGGCATCCATGGTCGGGCTTTTTTCGGTTCAGTTGTTCTCCAGCCTGAAAAAGGCCGGGATAGAGGAAGCGGAAACCGTCCTCGCCGGCTGGTTGGGACTGCCGCCCCCCGCAATAAAAAGGCCCCCGGAAAAGGGGGATCCGGGGGCCAAAATGCCTTAACGTTGAGTAAGGCACCCGCTCAGGGAGGTAAAGCGGGAGACAGCGCGTGCCATCTGGTCGATATGATGGAGGGCCTGGGCAAAAGTTCCAACTTCTTTGAGAATTTCGCATCGTTACTATTAGGATTGCCATGAGCGTTTCTGGACGATTTCCCGCCACCCGCATGCGTCGCATGCGCCGCGACGATTTTTCCCGCCGCCTGATGCGGGAGACGGTCTTGACTCCCGACGATTTCATTTATCCAGTCTTCGTATTGGAAGGCGAGGGGCGGGTCGAGGCGGTGGCGTCGATGCCGGGTGTCGAGCGCCAGTCGCTGGATCGCCTTCTGGCGACGGCGGAACGGGCGGTTTCCCTCGGCATCCCCGCTCTGGCCTTGTTCCCGGTGATCGAACCGGCCCTCAAGTCCCTTGGGGCGGAGGAAGCCTTCAACCCGACGGGCTTGGTTCCCCGGGTCGTCAAGGCGCTCAAGCGTGCTTTTCCGGAATTGGGCGTGATCACCGACGTCGCTCTGGACCCCTACACCAGCCACGGCCAGGATGGCCTCATCGACGATACGAGGTATGTGCTCAACGACGAAACCCTCGCGGTACTGGCCAAACAGGCGCTTTGTCACGCCGAGGCAGGGGCCGACGTGGTGGCGCCGTCCGATATGATGGATGGCCGCATCGGCCGTATCCGCGACGAATTGAATGCGGCGGGGCGCATCCATACCCGTATCCTCGCCTACTCCGCCAAGTACGCGTCCAGCTTCTATGGCCCGTTTCGGGATGCCGTCGGATCGGCGGGCAACCTGGGCAAGGGGAACAAGTACACTTACCAGATGGATCCCGCCAACACCGACGAGGCCCTGCGCGAAGTGGCCCTCGATCTGGAGGAGGGGGCCGACATGGTCATGGTGAAGCCGGGCATGCCTTACCTGGACATCGTGCGCCGGGTGAAGGACGAATTCGGTGTGCCTACCTACGCTTATCAAGTGAGCGGCGAATACGCCATGCTCAAGGCGGCCGCGCAAAACGGCTGGCTGAACGAGGAAGCCTGCGTCCTGGAGAGCTTGTTGGCTTTCAAGCGTGCTGGCGCCGACGGGATTCTGACCTACTTTGCCCTGGACGCTGCGGAGGCCTTGGGGCGCCGCTAAGCCTTCGAGGCAGTTTGCCTCGAAGCGGGTCAGGAAGAACGGCCGAAGTCTTCGCGCTTGCGGGGGCTGCGCCGGCCCGTTTGCGGGAAAATCTCGGCCTTAGGCGCCGGGCAGCCCGGACTGGGAGAGGCAGGCGAAGTAAAGCATGGGCCACTGTTGCGGCCATTGGGCCAGGGGCTCCCGGGCGAATCCGCTACGGGCGTACTGCTCCCAACGGCCTACCGCATAGCAGCGCAGAAGGTTGGCCAGGGCTCCGAAATCCGCGTCGGGTTTGAGATTTTCCTGGGTGGCGGCAATCCGCAACGACTGTTTTAGAGCGGCTTCGACCTTTTCCAGCAGGCCATTGATGCGCACCTGGAGACGCTCGTGTTCGCCGACCAGGGCGTCGCCGATGAGGACCCGGGTCATGCCCCTGTTCTTTTGGGCAAAGCGCAGCAGCAGCGCGAGGGTCTGTTCGACCTGCTTGAGGCCCTCGCTTTCGTCGGCAGTGATCTGATTGACTACGCTGAGCAGGCTTTGCTCGATGAATTCGATCAGGCCCTCGAACATCTGGGCTTTGCTGGCGAAGTGGCGGTAGAGGGCGGCTTCCGAGCAGGTCAGCCGTTCGGCCAGCGCCGCCGTCGTGATCTTTTCGCCGCGCGGGCCTTCGAGCATCTCGGCCAGGGTTTGCAGGATTTGCAGACGGCGTTCGCCGGGTTTGTGCGCCATGTCGCCTCCCTCGTTGATTTTGCGGGGATTATAGTCGCGATGCCACTTGGCGCAAGCCGGTCGCGGAAGGGATCTTCCAGTCCACATAGGCCGATTGACGCAAGCCAGTGCTCACCCACACCGTTTTCATGCCTAGGCGTTTGGCGGTGACCAGATTGGCCAGGGTGTCCTCGACCAGAACGCAACGGTGGGGATTCAGCCGTTCCGCCTTGAGTAGCGTCCGAAAGGCCTTCGGGTTTGGTTTGGGGTGAAAGCGCAGATTTTCCACGGCATATACGGCATTTACGAGGCGATCGAGGCCGGTGAGGGTGAGAACCGCCTCGGTGTAGTGGCGGGGGGCGTTCGAAAAGACTATCTTGCGCCCGGGCAGTGCCTTGAGGGTCGCGCGAAGCGCAGGGTCGAAGCGGATCATCGCCGGAAGGTCCGGGAAGCGGTGGGTCTCGCGCAGAAAATGCCTTGGGTCGGTGCCGTGGTGGCGAACGAGGCCGAGGAGGGTGGCGCCATAGCGTACCCAGTACTCCTGGCGGATGCGCGTGGCTTCGTCGGTATCGACCCCCAGGTGGCGCTCGATGTATTCACGCATCGAGCGGTTGATGTGGGGAAAGATGTGGGGCGTGGCGTCGTGGAGGGTGTTGTCGAGATCGAGGAGCCAGACCGGCTGGCCGGTAGTCATCAACGGGACTTGATCATGGTGCCGACGCCGTGATCGGTGAGGATTTCCAGGAGCAGGGCGTGTTCGACCCGGCCATCGATGATATGGACCCCCTTCACCCCGCTGCGCGCAGCATCCAGGGCCGAAGCGATCTTGGGCAGCATGCCGCCGGAGAGGGTGCCGTCGGCGACCATGTCATCGATGTCCTTGGGGGTGATACCGGTGAGCAGGTTGCCGGCCTTGTCGAGGACTCCCGGGGTATTGGTGAGCAGAACGAGTTTCTCCGCCTTGAGCACCTCGGCGATCTTGCCGGCCACCACGTCGGCGTTGATGTTGTAGGTCTCGCCATCCTTGCCCACGCCGATCGGGGCGATGACCGGAATGAAGGCGCCCTTGTCCAGGTGGTCGATGAGGGAGGGGTCGATCTGGGTGATCTCCCCTACCTGGCCGACGTCGATGAGGTCGCCGGGATTGTCCTTGTCTTCGAGCAGGAGCTTCTTGGCGCGGATGCAATTGCCATCCTTGCCGGTCAGGCCGACGGCCTTGCCGCCGTGCTGGTTGATCAGATTGACGATGTCCTTGTTGACCTGGCCGCCCAGGACCATCTCCACCAACTCCATGGTTTCCGCATCGGTCACCCGCATGCCCTGGACGAACTCTCCCTTCTTGCCGACCCGGGTGAGCAGGTTCTCGATCTGGGGACCGCCGCCATGGACGACGACGATATTGAAGCCGATCAGTTCCAACATGACGACGTCCCGGGCGAAGCAATTCTTCAGGTGTTCGTCGGTCATCGCGTTACCGCCGTACTTCACCACGATGGTCTTGCCGTGGAAGCGCTTGATGTAGGGCAGGGCTTCGGCCAGGACGGCGGCTTTGGTGCCGGGGGCGAGGGTGTCGAGACTCATGGCGTTCTCCGGGGGAAATCGCCGCGGATTGTACAAAGAAACGGGCTGAAGCGGGTCCGGCCATAAATGCTGGGCGCCTTCGGAAAGCTGGAACGCTTGCAGCAGTGGCCTTAGCGGGTGGGCGGTCGATGTCTCGCATCCTTGCCCGTCCTGGCCTAAGGCATAAGCGAGGCGGAGCGGGACCTCGTGGAGTCGGCTTACATTCGGTAACGCCTGGCAACAGGCAGCCTCGCGTGGCTTGCCTATCCTGGGGGCGTTGGCGGGGTTGTTCCGCCGTTTTCGGAGATCAAAAATGGGACGCACTTCAATGATCGTTCTTGTGGCCGCCCTTTGTGCGACGACTTCCGGTTGTGCGAGTTGGGATTCGATGAACTCCCGGCAAAAGAGTGCGGTGGTCGGTGCAGGCGTCGGTGGTGTCCTCGGCGCGGCGGTATCGGGCGGCGGCGTACTCAGTACAGTCGGTGGTGCCGCCATTGGCGGCGTGATCGGCGATCAGGCCGGCAAGCGCAGATAATCCCGTTGCAACCGAATCCGGCGGAACCATCCGCCAGCCAGAGCGGCCTGATCGTCGACGACGGTCAGGCCTTTTACTTCCCGAAGCACGTCCTCGAAAACCACGTCCAGTCGGGTGGCCAGTCGTCGAACGAGGGGATTGGCAATCCGCCTTAGAGGAGCCCGCTGACCCGCCCGCAGGAACTTGTCCAGGAGGAGGATGGTTCCTCCCGGCCGCAGAACCCGGGCGGCTTCCGCCAGGCAAGCGCGGGGGTCGGGAACCACGGCGAGAATGAGGTGGAGCACGACGGCGTCGAAACTGGCATCCGCAAAGGGCAAGCGCTGGACGTCGCCGAGAACGGAGTCAAAACGGAGTCCTCGAACGCGAGGTCGAGCCCGCGTCAGCATCGCGGGAGTGATGTCGCAGCCCACGTAACGGTGTACCGAAGGGAGCAGGGGTAAGTCGAGGCCGGTTCCGACGCCTGCCAGGAGGACGTCTCCCGGTGTGGTTGGCAGACCGGCAAGACTGTCGATGCGAGGCGCCCGCGAAGCGTGGGCGACCACAATGTCGTAAATCGGGGCGATGAGCGAGTAGCTTAGGCGCAGACTCAATGAAGCACGCGGGGCATCGCCAGGGTGAATTCCGGGATCTCGGCGTCGAAGGAAGTGCCGTCGGCCGCCATCAAGCGATAGCTGCCCTTCATGGTTCCGACGGGTGTCTTGAGCGTGCAACCGCTGGTATATTCGAACACCTCACCGGGTTGCAGCACGGGTTGCTGCCCGATGACCCCGAGGCCACGGACTTCCTGTACCTCGCCACCCGCGTCGCCGATGATCCAGTGACGTGAGATGAGTTGCACCGGTACCGTCCCGGTATTGCGAATGGCGATGGTGTAGGCGAAGACGTAATTGCCGTCGTCGGGTTCGGACTGGTCGGGAATGTAGCGGGGAGAGGGCGTCACTTCGACGCGGTAGATCTTTTCTTCATCCATGGATCGTGTGTACCTGTTTTGGAGCCTGTCATGTCGGCATCGGATTTCGTCATCGCCCCCAGCATACTTTCGGCCAATTTCGCCCGGTTGGGCGAGGAGGTGGAGAAGGTCGTCGCGTCCGGGGCGGACTGGATTCACTTTGACGTGATGGACAATCATTACGTTCCCAACCTGACCATCGGTCCGCTCGTCTGCGAGGCCATTCGTCCCTGCACCGCGGCCCCCATCGACGTCCACCTGATGGTCAAGCCAGTTGATCGCATCATCCCAGATTTCGCCAAGGCGGGGGCCAATATCATCACCTTACATCCCGAGGCTTCCGACCATATCGACCGCAGTCTTGCGCTGATCCGCGATTGTGGCTGCCAGGCGGGACTGGTTTTCAATCCGGCGACTCCCCTCGATTATCTGGACCATGTGATGGACCGCCTCGATCTCATTCTTCTGATGAGCGTCAATCCCGGCTTCGGCGGCCAGAAATTCATTCCCGCGACTTTGCCTAAGGCGCGGCGGGCTCGCGCCCGGCTGGATGACTACGCCAAGGAGACCGGCCGCCGCATCCGCCTCGAGATCGACGGCGGGGTCAATGTGGGCAATATCGCCGAGATCGCCCGTGCGGGGGTGGATGCCTTCGTCGCCGGCTCAGCCGTCTATGGCGCCGGGCGCGATGACGATCCGCACCGCTACGATTCCGTGATCGGCGCTCTGCGGGCCGAACTGGCCAAGGTCTGACGGCGATGCGCTTCCATTCGGTCACCTTCGATCTCGACGGGACCCTGCTCGACACCGTAGCCGATCTGGCCGAGGCCTGTCGGCGCATGCTCGAAGACCTCGGCGAACCGGCTCGCACCCCGGCGGAAATCCATTCTTTCGTCGGCAAGGGCATGGTGGTCCTGGTCGAGCGCTGTCTCACCCGAACGCGGGGGCCGGACAGCGAGCGGCTGCAGGCCGGCATTGCCTCCTTCAAGCGCCATTACACCGAAGTCAATGGCCAGCAGGCGGCCCTTTATCCGGGCGTCGTGGCGGGCTTGGACGCGTGGCGCGGAGCTGGGCTGAGGCTGGGCGTAGTGACCAACAAACCGGGGGAATTCACCGCGGCCCTGCTCGAGCGTCGTGGCCTTGCAGCATATTTCGACGTTGTGGTCTCGGGCGATACCACGCCCTTCAAGAAACCGAGTCCTGAACCCCTGCTCCATGCCTGCGCTTTGCTGGGCTCGGCTCCCGGCGAAAATCTCCACATCGGGGATTCTCAAAATGACATCGAGTCGGCACGGGCGGCAGGCTGTCCCGTGTTCTGCGTCCCTTACGGCTATAACGAAGGCCGGGCGGTGGACAGCGCCGATTGCGATGCGCTAGTATCCGACCTGCTTTCCGCCTTTGAGCGCGCCCGCGAATTCTGAACCGAAATCCACCCGAAATGACTGCTTTGCCTGACCGGAATCCTCAGCTCCGGCGCCCTGAAGGGGCCGCCGAGTCCTGGCGCCTTTGGCGCTCCTGAATCGTTCCGCGCCCGTTCACGGCGCTTCCGGCATTGCATCTCCCCGTCATTTTCGAGGTTCCTCATGACTGAAACCGAATTCAACGCCTTGGCGGCCCAAGGCTATAACCGGGTCGCCGTGACCCTGGAAACCTTCGCCGATCTCGACACCCCGCTGTCGATCTACCTCAAACTCGCCGACCGGCCCTACTCGTATCTCCTGGAATCGGTCCAAGGTGGCGAGCGCTTCGGGCGCTATTCCTTCGTCGGCCTGGCGGCGGCCACCCGCATCGTCGTGCGCGGTCGCGACATTGCCGTTCATTGTGGCGAGACGGTCGTCGAGCGGGAGGAGGGGGGTGACCCCCTGGCCTTTGTGGGGCGTTATCTCGAACGCTTCCGCGTTGCTCCCGCAGTGGGGCTGCCCCGTTTTTGCGGGGGACTGGTCGGCTGCTTTGGCTACGACACCGTGCGCTACGTCGAATCCCGCCTTGCCCAGGGGCCTCGTGGCGGTGATCTCGACACGCCGGACATCATTCTCTTGCTTTCTGAGGAAATCGCCGTCGTCGACAACCTCTCGGGCAAGCTGACCCTGGTGGTCTATGCCGAACCCGGAGTGCCCGTAGCCTATGCTCGGGCGCGGGCCCGGTTGAAGGAACTCCTCGGCCGGCTCCGGGCGCCGGTGGTCATCCCCGAAGGGGGGCCGCGGACTTCGGCGCCAGCCGTCTCAGGCTTTGGCGAGGATGCCTTCAAGGCGGCGGTGCGCCGGGCCAAGGACTACATCACCGAGGGCGACATCATGCAGGTGGTGCTCTCCCAGCGCCTGTCCAAGCCTTATTCGGCCGGCCCCATGGCGCTCTACCGCAGCCTGCGCAGCGTCAATCCGTCGCCCTACATGTTCTATTTCGACCTGGCCGATTTCCACGTGGTCGGCGCGTCGCCGGAAATCCTTGTGCGGCTCGAGGGGGACACCGTCACCGTGCGGCCCATCGCCGGCACCCGAAAACGGGGGGCCTCGCAAGACGAAGACGTCGCCCTGGCGGCCGAGTTGCTGGCGGACGAGAAGGAGCGCGCCGAACACGTCCAACTGCTCGATCTCGGGCGTAACGACTGCGGCCGCGTGGCTCGGGTCGGGACGGTACGCCTGACCGAGAACATGATGATCGAGCGCTATTCGCACGTGATGCACATCGTCTCCAATGTCGAAGGCAAGCTGCAACCCGGCCTCGACGCCCTTGACGTTCTGCGGGCCACCTTCCCGGCGGGGACGGTTTCCGGCGCCCCCAAGGTGCGAGCGATGGAAATCATCGATGAGCTCGAACCGGTCAAGCGCGGGCTTTACGCCGGGGCGGTGGGTTACCTGGGATTCCAGGGCGACATGGACCTGGCCATCGCCATCCGCACCGCGGTACTCAAGGACGGCCAACTGCACGTTCAGGCCGGTGCGGGCATCGTCGCCGATTCCGACCCCGAATCCGAGTGGCAGGAGACCTGCAACAAGGCCCGCGCCGTCCTGCGGGCGGCGGAACTGGCCGAACAAGGCCTCGACACCCGGATCGACTGATTCCGGATTCGTACCCGACACGGTAGAAGAGGACGCGCCATGCTCCTGATGATCGACAACTACGACAGCTTCACCTACAACCTGGTCCAGTACTTCGGCGAACTCGGCCAGGAGGTGAAGGTCTTCCGCAACGACGCCATCACCTTGCCGGAAATCGCCGCGCTGGCGCCCTGCTACTTGGTCATTTCCCCGGGGCCCTGCGCGCCGGCCCAGGCCGGGGTTTCGCTGGCGGCCATCCGCGAGTTTTCCGGCAAGATTCCGCTCCTGGGGGTCTGTCTAGGCCACCAATCCATCGGCGAAGCCTTCGGCGGACGCATCGTCCATGCCAAAAAACTCATGCACGGCAAGGTGTCCCCGGTCCACCACCAGGACAGGGGTGTCTTCCGCGGCTTGCCCAATCCGCTGACCTGCACCCGCTACCATTCCCTGGCTATCGAGCGGGAAAGCTGCCCGGACTGCCTGGAGATCACCGCCTGGACCGACGATGGCGAAATCATGGGGGTTCGCCACAAGTCCCTGGCCGTCGAGGGCGTCCAGTTTCACCCCGAATCGATACTGACCGAGCGCGGTCACGACCTGTTGAAGAACTTCCTGGAGGAGTACCAGCCATGACCCCGCAAGCCGCACTGCAGCGTGTGATCGAACACCGCGAAATCTTCCACGACGAAATGGTTTCCCTGATGCGGCAGATCATGGGGGGGGAGGTCTCGCCCGTCCTGATCGCGGCCATCATTACCGGTCTGCGGGTCAAGAAGGAAACGGTGGGCGAAATTGCCGCCGCCGCTTCGGTGATGCGCGAATTGTCCACCAAGGTGCAGGTCGCCGATCCCTCACGCCTGGTGGATACCTGTGGCACCGGCGGCGATGGTGCCCACACCTTCAATATTTCCACTGCCGCCATGTTCGTTGCCGCCGCCGCTGGCGCCCGGGTTGCCAAGCACGGCGGGCGCTCGGTTTCCAGTCAATCGGGCAGCGCCGACGTACTCGAAGCCCTAGGGGCCAACATCAATCTCAAGCCCGAGCAGGTGGGCGAGTGCATCGATGAAGTCGGTGTCGGCTTCATGTTTGCGCCTAACCACCACAGTGCCATGAAGCATGCGGCGCCGGTGCGGCGGGAATTGGGCGTGCGAACCATCTTCAATATTCTCGGGCCGCTCACCAATCCCGCCGGGGCGCCTTGCCAGGTCATGGGGGTCTTTCATCCCGATCTGGTCGGAATCCAGATTCACGTTCTCCAGCGCCTCGGGAGCCAGCGGGCCCTGACCGTTTTCGGTCGGGAAGGTCTCGACGAGATCTCCGTCGCTGGCCCGACGCTGGTCGGTGAGTTGAAGGACGGTGTCGTCCGCGAATACGAAGTGCGCCCGGAGGAGTTCGATCTTCCTGTCCATGATCCCAAGGCCCTGCAAGTCGCGAATGTCGAAGAATCCCGGACCATGCTGCTGGGCGCCCTCGACAACAAGCTGGGCGCCGCTCGGGACATCGTCGCCCTCAACGCCGGTGCCAGCATCTACGTCGCCGGTTTGAGCGATACGCTTGCGGCTGGAGTGGACAAGGCGCGCGAAGCGATCGGGAGCGGCGCTGCCCGCGCCAAGCTGGAGGCCTTCGTCGCCCAGACCCGGAAGTTCGCATGAACGCCAAGGCTGGGAGCGCGGGAAGCGACATCCTTGATCGAATTCTCGCGACCAAGCGGGAGGAAGTCGCGGCGGCTCGCCAGACCAAGGCATTGGACGTCGTCAAGGTGGAGGCGGAAATTCAGGCTCCCGCCAGAGATTTCGTTGGCGGTCTGAGATCCAGAATCGAAGCGGGCCGGCCCGCGGTCATCGCTGAAATCAAGAAGGCCAGTCCATCCAAGGGCGTCATCCGCCCCGACTTCCGGCCGGCGGAAATCGCCGCAAGCTACGCTGCCCACGGCGCTGCCTGCCTCTCGGTCCTCACCGACGGGCCCTACTTCCAAGGGTGCCCGGACTACCTCCAGGCGGCCCGGGCTGCCTGTGCCTTGCCTGTCCTGCGCAAGGATTTCATGATCGATCCCTATCAGGTGCACGAAGCCCGGGCTATGGGCGCCGATTGCATCCTGCTCATCGCCGCCGCCCTCCCCCTGACGGCGATGGAAGACCTGGAAGCGCTGGCCAGCGATTACGGGATGGCCGTTCTGGTCGAGGTTCACAACGGCGAAGAACTCGACCTGGCTTTGCGGCTGAAAACCCCCCTGGTCGGCATCAACAACCGGAATC
>Ga0268298_10000407_pt1 | contig 55401 bp, 42 predicted proteins | sample WWTPWeurt_MetaG_FD_194462 | JGI IMG/M metagenome (GOLD analysis project Ga0268298, IMG submission 194462) | Activated sludge microbial communities from WWTP in Nijmegen, Gelderland, Netherland - WWTP Weurt | ecosystem: Engineered > WWTP > Aerobic digester > Activated sludge | place... | reverse complement strand
TGTTCTCGGCCATCAAGGGCGGAAGCAGCAGCGCAGCGGGCCAGACCGCCGCCAATGTGCTCGATCCCAGCATGTTTTCTGGCCGTCCCGAAGACATCGCCAAGAAATGGGTGACCTCGGTGGGTGGGGCTGGACTTTCGGGGTCGCTCGACAGCATCGCGGAGACCCGTGCGGAGCTGAAGGAAGCGAAAAAAGCGCAGGCTCAAACCCCAGATCAGGGGCCTGACAAACCGAAGGCCGAGCAAAACAAGGGGGGCGATGCGGGGTCGGAGGAAGGTGCGCACGGGGACAGCAAGAAGGGCGACAAGGACGACGTGAGCGAGGTGCACAAAGAGGTGGCCGCCGAAAAACAGAAGGGGAAAAACGAAAAAGCGCCCGAAGAAGCGGTGAAAGAAAGCAAGCAACAGGCGGACCAGGAAAAAACGCGGCACGAGGAAGCCAAACAGGACGACCACCCGGTAAAACCCCAAGATGTGGCAGACGGGAAAGCCGCCGATCCGCACGAAAAGAGCCAGGACGCTTCTGCGCAAGAGAAGGGCAAAACGGACCAGGCCAAGCCGGTGGGACCGGAATCGGGCGAAAAGGCCAAGGACACCGAAGCGGACGCGAAAGTCAAAAAGAACGCCAAGGCTGGGGTGGGTGAAGAGAGCACCCTGGATGACAAGGGGCGTCCGAAGCGGAAGCTGTCGGCAGACGAGCAAGCTCTCGAAGATCTGCGCGCTCAGGCGAAGACCACTGAAGACCACGAAATGGTCAACCAGTGGGAACAGGAAATCGCGGCGCGGAAAAAGGGCGACGAACAGGCGTTGCGCGAGCTGGCGGCTGAGGCGGAACACAAAAAGGCGGAAGGCCAGAAGAAAGCGGATGGTTCTGTGCTCGGTGTCGATGAAGCGCGCACGTTGCAGGGTTTCGCGACCGAGCTGGGCGTCGATCCAAAGACGATGCCCAAAGCCAGCACGGTCGAAGAACGGCTGCGGTCCAAAGGCTTTACGCCCGACGAGATCGAAGTGCTCAAGGGCACCATCAAAAAGAACCAGCAGGCGACGATGCCCGACAGCGTGGCGCGCGAGTTGGAAGCGCAGACGAACGCTGGCAAACCCGCGACGGAACATCGGACGATCGGGGCGCACTCGGAAGTCGATGCGCTTGGACAAACGCGGGGCAAGCTGACCGACCAGGAACTCAAACTGCTGCTCAAAATGAACATTGCGCTGTTCGAGGACGTGCAAGCGGGGCAAAAAATCGCCAAGGTCATCGGCGGCGATACGGCGGACAAGTTCTACAAAGAGGGAACCCCGAATTGGACGGTCAGTGGGGATGTGGGTCTGCTCCAGAACACCGAGGGGATGAACGCCGACCAGCGCATCAAGAACCTGGGCCTGGATTACGTGACCGCCGACCCGACCAAAAACCCCTACGTGAACCGGGAGTCTAGTGGCCTGGCGACCGTCAATCCCGACGGCGCGGAGAATTTGCGTGTGCTCGAAGCGACGCTCACGCCGGAGATGATTCAGAAACTGCAAGTTCCGATGGGCTACGACTTGCAGCAAGCCGCGCTCGCGGAACGAAATGCGCAACTTACGAACCTGCGGCAGACGTTTCCCGATGCCAAAGCGGCAGAGTTGGAAGCCAAACTTCCGCAGCTTCTCCGGTGGAACAAGGAACGCAAAAATTTCCAACACATTCAACTGCGGGGCCGCTTTGAATCCAACGATCCTTCGACGGGCATGGGGATGACGGCCTCGCAAGGACTGCGCGACGAACACAACGATCCGTTCTTCCAAATGAACCAGGAGCTGACGTTTTCGGGCCGAACTGCGCTGGGGCGCGGGGGGACGGTTTCCTCTCTGGATGACGATGGGGTTCCAACGGTGCAGTCCACGATGGAGGACCCCGACCGCGAGCCCTGACCGCGATTCTGTTTCGGGACTCCTTTGCGCAGCCACGCGATGCCTCCCAAAGACCTGCCCTCAGAAAACTGCTTCTGTTTCCTGACCGACCCACCTAACCTGGATGGGGGTTTTGCACATGCCTGACTTTGAACCGCTCCCTCCGTTGGACGATTTGTTTGGGTGGCTCCCGCCGCCCGAAGACCTTGTGCCGTTTACGTTGCGACCCAGGGATCTTCAGCGGATCGTGGAATGGAAAGACCTGGGCACGTTCGATGAAGTTTTTTCTCTTAGCGATGGGCCATCAAGTGATTTCGCGGTTGAACGACGGTTTTGTCGCGATGGGAAAAACTGGATGCGAGTCAGCGAACTGTATGGAGAATCCTGCGCCGACATCGAGATTTTGCCCAATGGATACATGGGCGAGATCAAGGCTGTTCCCCCAATAGAAGCGGTCTATGAATCGCGGTTTCGGAACTTCATTTTCTTTCCCAGCCTCGCCAAGGACATCGCGAGTTTTCTCGATTACGGCACATTTCAGGAATTGCTGGATCTGCACGACGGGCCGTTCCGCAATTTTTCGTTCGTGCGGACCTATTCCGAGGGAGACCGGCACATGGTTCGCATGATCCGTCACTTCTATCCCTCGTTTGTGGACATCGAGCTTCTGCCAAACGGTTTGATGGGGGAGATTCGCCCGGTGCCGCCCATGGAGGCGATCGAGGAAGCCCGCCGCACTGGACGGCACTGCGGCCTGTTGCGCTGAGGCCTGTGTAGGGATCTCTCGAAAGAAGCGGCACGCTTGTTCGGTGCCCTCGACCGATATCGTTTTGTTGCGGGCCGGGTTGTGTTTTGGGGGCGTGGGCAAAGGGCGGAAAATTCGGTAGCGTGCGGCCATGTGCGGACGATTGGCTCGGCTTGTGTGGCTTGTGCCTGGTTTTGTCGCTTGTTTTTTGCAGGTCGTGCGGGCGGAAGAACGGCCAAGTGACTCGCCAAGCGAAGAAGAAGTCGAACCTCCGCCGCTTTCGGAATTGTGCGAATTCCTCGGCGTCGTCAAAGAGCAAGGCACGCGCGACCCGCTGCCCTTTGTGAAGCTCGCGGTGTCTCGTTGGCCCGATGACAAAAAGCCCGTGGTCACGGAAACGGACGAGGAAGGCCGGTTTCGTCTTGTCGGTCTTGCGCCGGGGACGGTGTACTTGACGCTGCGGTCGGCGCGCATTCAGACGACAAAAGGCCAGCAGGACCTGCCCAAGGGGCGTCTTGAGATCACGCTGTTTGCGCCTCCCAAAGGCAATCCGTTCGAGGTGGTCGTCAAAGCCGCTCCGCTGCGCCGCGAGGTCGTCTCGACCACGTTGTCTGTGACCGAGCTCAAGAAAATTCCGGGCGGACAAAACGATCCCATCAAAGCGATGCAGAACTTGCCCGGCATCGCGCGTGCGCCGTTCGGAGGAGGGCAAATCGTCGTGTGGGGTTCTGCGCCATCGGACACCCGCGTCTATGCGGACGGGGTGCAAATCCCGAGGGTCTATCACTTTGGCGGCGTGCGTTCGACCATCAGCGCCGAGTTTGTGACGGACGTGTCCTTTCGTCCGGGGGCGTACGGGGCCGACTACGGAAGGGGCCTGGGCGGGGTGATCGAGGTCGCCACGCGCCGCCCCAAAAGCGATAGGTGGCACGGGTCCATCACGCTCGACCTGATCGATGGGAGCGTCACGGTCGAAGGCCCGGTTACAAAGAAACTGCACGTCGCAGCGGGCGGGCGCGTGTCTTGGATTTCTGCGCTTTTGCCCCTTTTCAATTCGGGCAGCACGCAGCTTTCTCCGTTTTATTGGGACTACCAGCTGGCTGCGCACTATGCCGCAGGTCCGCGCGACGACCTGGACCTGCTCGTGTTCGGAGCGACCAGCAACATCACGGCGAAAGTAGACGACCCCGACCCCAACAGCCGCGTCCACATCGACAGCAAATCGTATTTTGGCCGGGCGCGCTTGCGGTACACCCATCGCTTTTCGGGGGATTCGGTCCTGTGGCTCATGCCTTCGATCGGGGGGGACACGTTTTCGGTGGTGACAGGGGATCAGGGGTTGGGGGGCAAGCCGGTGGCGCTCAAGGTCCTTCAGCTTGGGTACAACCTGCGCGGCGAATTTCACAAGAAGTGGCGGCAGTGGTTCGATGTGGGGCTGGGACTCGACTTCGAGGGAGTGCGCGCCCGAGTCGAAACGCTCATGCCGCTGGCGCAGGGGGCACAAGACAGCCAGAACCTGCCGGTCGGCGGAGCGGACATGGTGAAAGACGCGGGCCGTTCGGAAAATGGTTTCTTTGGGGACGGTTTTTTCGCGGATTCCACAGGGCCGGTGCTGCGCGAGCTGCTCCTCTATCACTTGCTGCAAACGTCTCCGTATCTGATTGCGCGGTTTCATCTGTTCGACAATCGGCTGGAATTGTCGCCGCAGCTTCGGGTGTCTGCGGACCATGTTCGCATTCCCAGTCGCGAGGAGGACAGTGAAGCGACGGCCCTCACCACGGTGTCGCGGACGCTTTTGTTCGTCGAGCCCAGGCTGACGCTGCGCGCGACGCTTGTCCCGGACAGGCTGTTTTTGAAAGGAGGCATTGGGGTCTATCACCAAGCGCCGCAAGGGGCCGAGCTGTCGCCTCTGTTTGGGAATCCGTACCTCGCGTGGCAAGCGGGCACGCACTATGTATTGGGGGCGGATGCCGATTTGCCGGGGGGACTGCACCTAGAGGCACAGGGGTTTTACAAGGACCTGCGGCAGCTCGTCGTGTCCGATCCGCATACGATGTATTCCAACGATGGGCTCGGGCGTGTGTACGGAGGCGAGTTTCTGGCCCGTCAACCTCTGTGGCGGGGACTGTGGGGTTTTTTGGCGTACACCCTGTCCCGTTCCGAACGGCGCGATCACCCAGAGGAACCTTGGCGGCTCTTTCGGTTTGACCAGACGCACATCTTGACCGCCGTCTTGTCCTATCAATTGCCGTGGGGGCTGCTTTGCGGGGCGCGGTTCCGGTACGTGACCGGCAATCCCACCACCGAGCTTGTTGGGGGCCTCCGCGACGTGTCCGGGCAGTACTACCAAGGCGTTTCGGGGGAACCCAATTCCGTGCGCCTGCCGGACTTTCACCAGCTGGATGTGCGTGTGGACAAGACGTTTTTGTTCCGGCGCTTTCGGTTCGGTTTCTATGTGGAAATCCAGAACCTGTACAACCGCAAGAACGCCGAAAGCCTCTTGTACGGAGGCCGCCAGCTCTACCAACAAGGCCGAGTCGTCGGCCTGCCGATCTTCCCCAACCTGGGCCTCCGTTTCGATTACTAAGATTCACCGCAGCGCGTTTGCTCGACTGAGCGGTAACAGGGCTGTGATAGATTCCCGGCCATGTTACGCAAGGTCGAGCTCACCAACTACCGAGGCTTTGCAGCGTTTCAAGCGGATCTCTCCGACGTGACCGTGCTGATTGGCAAGAACAGCTCGGGCAAATCCACGGTGCTGCAAGCGATCCGTTTGGCTTGTGAGTCGCTGGCGCAGACCGCCGCGTTCCTCCCAGAGCGAGTCCCGGACGGATGGATTTGGACTTCTCGCAAGGAAGTGGTGTCCGATCCGAGCGCGCTTGTGGGTTTGTCCGACTGGACCCAACTGTTTCACCATGCGCAAGTGGGGGACGGCACAAGCCTGGACATCACCCTGGCCTTCGATGAGACAGATGCGCTCCAGGAACTGTGGGTGAGCTTTCACTACGGACGCAACCGGCAGCTTTTGCGCAGTGTAGCGGTACGGTCTCGTCAGGCGTTGGCATCGGTATCGGGAATGGCTCGAAAATCGGACGTGAAAGCGCGTCTGCAGATGGACCTCGGGCGCCTCTATCCGCTGTCTGTGTTTGTCCCTGCGTTCTATGGGGTGATTCGGACAGAGGAGCATCGGTCGCGTCCCCTGTTGACTCGGTTGCTGGGCAGCGGCGATCAAAGCCACATCGTGCGGAACTTGGTTGCTCGACTGGATGCCGCCGACCTCGAGCAGTTGAACCGCACGCTGCTTGCGCCGCTCGGGACGCGCCTGACGCGGAGAACGGCGCAGGCCGACGCCGAGAACACTGCCGATCTGCACGTCTACTTTCAAGATGACAACGGAGAGCTGGAACTGTCTTCTGCGGGCTCGGGCCTGGTCAACCTTGTTGCGCTGTTTTCGGCGATGAAGCTCCTTCAGGTGCAGCGAGTAGAGAGCGAAAACCGCCCCGTCCTGTTTCTGCTCGATGAACCAGAGGCGCATCTGCATCCGCGTTTGCAGGCCGAGGCCGCCGAGGCGCTTACCCAGTTGGCGCTTCATACGTTTGGCGTTCAGCTTGTGTTGGCCACCCACTCGGTCGAGGTGACAAATCGCCTGGGACAGCGCCGGGATGCTGTGCTGCTTCACGTCGATCGAAAGGCCACGCCTTCGGTGGCTGTGCTGCGCAACGATTCTGACATCGTGGCAGCCCTTGGGTCCTTCTGTGATTTGACGCCGTTTACGGCCTTGAACTTTCTAGCGTCTCGTCGCGTTCTTTTTTACGAGGGGCCGTCGGACTACAAGTTTCTGCGAGCCTGTGCTCGCCTCTTGTACGCAGATCAACAGGATCGCTGGCAGCGCTTCTTGGACTACACGCCCGTTCCGCTCAACGGTGTGGGCAACGCGAGCGCCCAAGGCGTGTTGAAGGCACTGCTCACGCCTGCGCTCTTCCCCACCTTGCAGAGCGGGGTCCCGGTGAGAGCGGCCCTCGTCAAAGATCGCGACTTTGGCCGCGAACCCAAAGCGCCCACCAGCACGAATCTGGCCAACCACCTCGTGGTGGTGGAGGCTACGTGGTCTAGACACAGCATCGAGAGCCTGTTTTTGGACTCACGCTGTTTGAGTGCTTGGCTTGCGCCGCACATCCGCCTTGCGCCTGAGGACCTTGTGGCACAGCTTGACGCAGCGGTGAAAAAGGCCGACGAAGACCGAGCCCTGGAAGATCAGGCGGTCGATGGTCGGCGTGCGGTGCATCGCCGCCCGGACAAAGACGGCAAGATGCTCGATGAAAACACCGCCAACCAGCGGGCCCGCGCCGATGTGCGTGAAAACCCGGCGGTCTTTCAGCATGGAAAAGACCGGTCCCGCGTTCTTCTGCAGGCGCTGCGCGACACGTTGCCCAAGGGGTCTTTTGCGTTGCGGGGTTCGCTGGTCGAGATCGTCGAGCAAGCAGAGCGAAACCTCTTGCCGGACCTCCATCGGGCCATTCCTTTGGAAATCCGAACCCTGCTCGATCTGCTGACCGCGCCATGAGCCCCACCACAACGTCCTAAGCCCCACGCCGATTGCCCGAAGCCCCACGCCAATTGCCCGCGCAACCACGCCAATTGCCCGAGCCCCCACGCAAATTGCCCTAAGCCCCACGTCAATTGCCCGAGCCCCCACGTCAATTGCCCGAGCCCCCACGCCAATTGCCCGAAGCCCCACGCCGATTGCCCTAAGCCTGGTGAGGATTGGCTGCGGCTTCGTGGGCCCAAAACCGCCACCGTCGGTTTTTGGCGAACCGTGATAGGGTCGGCGGCCATGACGCTTTTTGTCCGTAGACAGCCCTCGACACGGGTTCACTTCGTTGGGATTGGTGGCATCGGCATGTCCGGCATCGCCGAGGTGCTCTTGGGGATGGCGTGTGGGGTTTCTGGGAGCGATCTGAAACTCGGCGACACGACAAAGCGGTTGTGCGAATTGGGCGCGGTGATTCGGCAGGGACACGACGCGAGCCATCTTTTGCTGCTGGGTGAGGAACCGGATGTGGTCGTGACGACGAGCGCCGTGATGCGGGGGAATCCCGAGGTGGAGGAGGCCCGGAAAAAGGGAATCCCGGTGATTCGCCGCGCGGAAATGCTGTCCGAGCTGATGCGGCTGCGGTACGGGATTGCGGTCGCGGGTTCGCACGGAAAAACGACGACGACCTCGCTGATTGCGACGGTGCTGCACGCCGCCGGATTGGACCCGACGATCGTGGTCGGAGGCCGGTTGCCCGCGCTCGGGTCGAATGCTCGGCTGGGCCAGTCGGAGTACTTGGTGGCCGAGGCGGACGAATCGGACGGCTCCTTTTTGCACCTGACACCGACGGTGGCGGTGGTCACGAACATCGATCCAGAACACCTGGATTTTTACGGAGACGAAAGGGCGTTGCGGGCGGCGTTCTTGGCGTTTTTGGAAAAAGTGCCGTTCTTTGGGCGGGCGGTGTTGTGCTGGGACCACGAGGTGTTGCGCGACCTGGCACGGGCGCTGAACAAGCGGGTGGTCACGTATGGGTTGTCGGAAGGGGCGCATTTTCACGCGCGCAAGTTGGCGTTTTCGGGGCTCACGTCGAGTTTTGTCGCGTATCGGCAAGACACCTGTTTGGGACCGGTGGAGCTTCCGCTCGTCGGGGCGCACAACGTGCAGAATGCGCTCGCGGTGCTGGCGGTGGCAGAGGGGTTGGGCATTCCGTTTGAGGTATCTGCTCAGGCGCTGCGGACCTTTTCGGGGGTGTCACGGCGTTTCTCGGTCCGGGGCAGGGTAGGTCAGGGCGAACAGGAAGTGCTGCTGGTGGACGATTACGGGCATCATCCAACGGAAATCCGAGCGACGCTGCGTGGTGCGAAAGCGGCATTCCCCTCGCGGCGGTTGCTCGTTGCGTTTCAGCCGCACAGATACACACGGACGCGGGATCTGTTTGCGGATTTTTCGTGCGCGTTTGCGGATGCGGACCTGCTGCTCGTGACGGACATTTATGCGGCGGGGGAAACGCCGATTCCGGGTGTGGATGCTCGGATTCTGGTCGAGAACATCCGGGAACAGGGGCACAAAGGGGTGCGCTTTGTGGACAAAGAAGAGCTTGCACAAGAGATGGCGCGCGGCTGCAAACCGGGCGATGTGGTGATCACGCTCGGGGCCGGGGACATTTCCGCAGTGGGGCCCAGGTTCCTCGCGGAACTTGCCGAGGTGCCCGGTTTTCAAGACGCGGAGTGCAAAAGTGTCGGCTAAGGGAAGGCTCTTTGTCGTCGGTACGCCGATCGGCAACATGGAAGATGTGACCCTGCGTGCGCTGCGCGTGCTGGCGACGGTCGAGATTCTGGCCGCAGAAGATACGCGGAAGGCGTTGCACCTGCTTTCGCACCATCAGATTGCAGTCGGGAATCGTCGGCTGGTGAGTTTTTTCGCAGGCAATGAAACGGCACGCGAGCAGGAACTTGTGTCGGAGCTTTTGGCGGGAAAAACCGTGGCGCTCGTGACGGATGCGGGCATGCCGGGCATCTCGGACCCCGGACAGGGTTTGGTGGCGGCGGCGCACGCACAAAAGATTCCGGTGGAAGTCGTGCCGGGACCGAGCGCGGTGCTCCACGCGCTGGTGGTGTCGGGTTTGCCGACGCAGCGTTTTTTGTTTGTGGGTTTTCCGCCTCGGGATGAGGGTCCAAGGCTCGCGCTGTTTGGCTCGCTTCGGCAGGAACCGGGGACGCTCGTGTTTTACGAATCGAAAGAGCGCGTGGCGCACACGGTGGGCGATTTGGCGAAGGTGCTGGGCGAACGTCGGCAGGCGGTGGTGGCGCGCGAGCTGTCCAAACTGTTCGAGGAAACGCTGCGCGGAACGCTGGGCGAGCTTTCCCAAAAACTGGTTGCGCAGCCGGTGCGCGGCGAAATCACGCTGGTGGTGGCCGGGGCGGAAGAAGGCGCGCTTTGCGACGGCGAGGCGGCTCAATTGGATGTGGAACAGGAAGTGCGAAAACGGCTGTTGCGAGGGGAAACGGCCAAAGACATCTCGACGGCGCTCACCGTGTTGACCGGCCAACCGAGGAGGAAGCTTTATCAGCTTGCGCTGCACGTTCGCGCGACGGACGTTTCGCTTTCTTCTGCGAGCGAAGAAAGGTCTTGAGCGCGGCTTCCTGGTTCGGGTGAAGCGACAAAAAAGACAGGCCAGACATGCGGACGTTGTGGCGTTTGCCTTGCACGACCTCGAATACGAGCGAACACGGCACGTCGCAGAGAACAGCGCCCGTGGGCAGATCAAACGAAACGAGCACGATGCTGTCGGTGTGCAGCCGGGGCTCGTCTTGCTGGGCGAAACGAAACAGCCGCATGCCTCCCAAACCTACATCGGTGGACTGGCCGACCAGGACAAGAGGCGGCGCGGTCGCAGAGAAAACCCGCGTCGTCACCGTCACGCGCAGCGCCACTCGAGCATGGTTGCGCCGCTCAAGCTTGAGAGGCGGCTTTGCAAAAACTGCGATGTCCGAAGAAGACGTGCCCGACGGTTCCATGGCGGGACTGTAGGCCGAAGTCTTTGGGAATGCGCAGCGTTTTTGTGCCCGAGGCGGGAATCGAACCCACACGCCATGCGGCTAAGGATTTTAAGTCCTCTGCGTTTACCAATTTCGCCACTCGGGCTCGCGAGGCGGTCGCAACAAACCGCCCATACATAACAAATTTTCACCGCCCGCCAGCATCCACTTCCAAACACGCGGATTCGGCACCTGTTTTCGTTTCTCCTCAGCGTGGTTCAGCGTGGCAGGGTAGGGGCTTCGGGTTCGGGGACGAGGACTTTGGTGGCTCGGGACGAGACGCGCACCGTGATGGTTTGGGTCGCGGGGACGAGGTACGTGTTCTCGTTTGTGCCATCGAGCGGATCGCGAAGCACCTCGACAAGCCGCGTGCCGGAACGGAACGGAACCTTCATTTGAATGCCGGAAAATTCCGTCTGGCTGGTCTGGCCGTTGTGAACATTCGTGACGACGAGCACGCTCTTGTCGCCGTCGGTGCGCGTGAACGCCAAGATGCCCGCGTCAGCCTCGTTGCCCGTTCGATCGGTCGCCCACGTCACTTTCAGGTCGCCTCGGCGAAGCGCAGGAATGGCTTTGCGCAGCGACGCAAGACGAGCCACCCACTTGAACGTCTCGGTGTCTTGCGAAAAGCCGGTTTGGGACATCGTTTCGCGCTGCATCGAGGACGCGCCGCGATAGACGTTTTCAATCAAGTTGTCGAACATGCGCTCGCGGTTCGCGGGGTCGTTTCCGCCGGAAAATTCCTGTTCGGTGCCGTAGTACAGGCACGGAATGCCGTCTTGCAAAAACAGCAGACTGACCGCGTTGTGCAGCCGCCGAACGGCCTCTTTTGCATCGACATAACAGCCGTCGATCGGCGACAAGAAGCGCGCCACGTCGTGGTTGTCCAAAAAGTTCACAAGCAAACGCGCGGGTGCGACGCCGTTGCCTTGGCTGTCCACGGCTCCGCCTGGCAGCGGGCTTTGGTTGTAAATCGGTTTGCCCGCGACGGGGTCGGCCAGCAAGGCACCATCCATGGTTTTGAAGCGGCCCGGATTCCGGTACGGACCATGAACCGCCGGTGTCATCGAAGTCGTGTCAAAACGCAGCCTGTCGTTCCACAGCCGCGCCGCCCCGCTCGTCTTGCCGCTGCACTTGACCACATCCTGATACACCTGAAACTTCTGGGAGAAGTAGAAGACGGAATCGACCTCGTTGTAGTACGTGTACTCACCGAGCAGCGCGTCGTCGCCGTCGAAGGCTTCGCCGAACATGAACCAATTTTTCTTGGGTCGCGACAACGGCTCGACACCGTAAAGACCTTGCTCGCCGCGCACGTAACCGCGAATGGCGGGTGCAAAGTCTTGCCAAAACTCGTGTTCGACGTGTTTGAGCGTGTCGATCCGAAAGCCGTCGAAATCGTACTCTCGGACAAGTTTGGCAAACGCCGTGATGAGACCTTTGCGTACATCGTTGCGCCGCGTGTCCAGGTCCTTGAGCCCGCCTGGAAAATCTCCCGTCGTCAGTTGTTCCCACTTGTCGTAATTGGTGACGCGACCGCGCCGGTTGTACACACCGGGCCGCCTGAAATCGAGCACGTCGTCCTTGCCTTCTCCAAAACGGATCGGGTCGGGCACGACGCGGTTGATTTCCGGCATGTTCAGGAAACGAATCAGCGCCGGGCCCGCTGGTCCCAGACCGTTTCGTCCTTGAATGCCGCGCCGGTCAAAGTCCGGGTCATACTCGTCGGCTCGAGCCAGCCGCGCCATCGGATCAACCGGATCGAGCGACTCTGAACCCGTCACAATTTCGTCGGGCTGCCCGTTTCCGTTGATGTCGTAGTAAAAAAGTTGCCCGACGTGGTTCGTCACAAGGTCGAGCACGACTTTCATCTTTCGGTCGTGCGCTTTTTGCACCAGCTCGCGCAGTTTCGCAGGCGAGCCGAAGTGCGGATTCACTTTGGTAAACGATTGCGTCCAATAGCCGTGGTATCCGTCGAAACCCGCGTCGTAATCGATGTTTTTCACGACCGGAGAAATCCACAGCGCCGTCACACCGAGCGCTTCCAAATAATCGAGATGGTCGATGAGACCTTGCCAATCCCCGCCCTGGTATCGCCCGAGTGCGCTTGGCATCACGCGGTGGTTGTTGTTCAAGTCCCCGTCGGCAAATCGGTCAACGATGACTTGGTAAATCACCTCGTCGCGCCAGTCACCGCCGTTCATGATGGCCGTCGTCTGGAAATCCTCGCCGTATTCGCTGTCACAACCGGCGAAAACGGCGGGCGAAACCGCAAGACCCAGCGCGAACGCAAAACGCAAAGTGTTGGACATGTTCCCTCGCTGGCCGGGAAACTAACGCGGCTGGCACGGGCGGGCCAAGAGGCAAAAACACAGAAACCCCACAAAACCGCACGCGAAACCACAGGCTCGGTTCAGAAGTCTGCTCGATTTCGTGCTCGAAAAGGCAGGCCGCGTTGGTGTTAGGATGGCGGGAGAAAACGATGCGCGACACGAAACGAAACACACGCCTTTTTGCGCTGCTTTGGATTTGCGCGTGGACCGTCGGATGTGGAAACGGTGCCCCCGATGCGAGCCCGGCGCTTCTTGCCGGCATGCCGCGCTGCGATGCGTCCTTGCTCCATCCCAGGATTGCCGTCGGCAGCGTCGCCGGTCAGCCCAACAAAACGATTGTCTACGTCGATGGCGTGATGGCGTGCGTGGACGACGCGGGCAAAGTCGATCAAATCCTGTCTCAGCTGGAACAAAAAAGTCCCGGCATTCTCGCTCGCTGAGGTTGTTCTTCCTGGTTTCCCCCTTTCCCCATTTTGGGCCAAGCTTCATTTTTCCCGACTCCGGTTTAGTCTTCCGACGGCTCGGTGGACTGCGTTTCGCCTGGTTCGTTTGGCTGCGGTTTCATCTCGGGCATTTTGCGCATGGAAGGCGGGCACGACGACGGCTTGTGGGGTGCCAGCGCGACATTCCCCTGGGTCCAGTGCCACAGCGTCGTTTCGATGGCCAAGAGCTTCGCCGGGTCGCTATCCGCCTCGTTTTGCAACCGGCAGCGTTCCGCCAGCAGCCGCGCCACCTGTTCCTGCCATTTCAAGCGGAGCAGCGTGCGGCGGTGTTCCTCTTTTGCGATCGAAAGCTCGTCGGAAGGATGCACGAGTTTCGACAAATCCCAGCTCGCGCTGACCGCGTAATTCAAACGGTCGTTTTCCGGCGCCTGGGAATCGATGTACATGTCCCGGCTCGTCGTCAGTTGCCAGCCTCGGCCAAACGTCATCCGAAGCTGCGGCAGAAGCGCCGAAAGGTGCCGTCGAACCTTGAGCCCCCGCAGCGAATCCTTCCCAAGACCCGCGTTCAGAAGGACTGCTCGCAGAATCGCCTGATCTTCGGGGCTTGGCTGGCTCGGCGCGGCCTGCTCGATCATCGTCGTCGGAGGCGGCGGACCCGCCCACGCGCACGAAACAGACGTGACCGAAGACATCGAAGCGACCCAGGCCAGATACAGAACGAAAAATCGAACGAAACACATGAAACGCTCCTTTTGTTGAAGGTTTTTGACGAGATGTGTTTGTTCGGCCAACCCCCAAAAAAGTTGCGCACACAAACGCACTTTTCCACCAAACATCACAAAATCCACAAAACCCCACAAAAACGGAGACAAACCATGGTGACCATCGAAAAACAGGACGGCGTTTGGACGGTTGTGCTGTCCCGACCCCAGTTTCGCAACGCAGTCGATCGAGCGACCGCCGAAGCACTCTCGCAAGCCTTCCGCGACTTCGACCAAGATGAAACCGCGCGCGTCGCCGTCCTTTTTGGAGACGGTGGACATTTTTGCGCCGGGGCCGATTTGAAAGCCATCGGCAACGGCTCACCCAACCGCCTCTCTCCCGACGGAGACGGTCCGCTTGGGCCCACTCGGCTGCGGCTTTCCAAACCGACAATCGCGGCAATTTCCGGCTATGCGGTCGCAGGTGGTCTGGAACTGGCGTGTTTTTGCGATTTGCGCGTCGCAGACGAAACCGCCGTTCTGGGCGTTTTCTGTCGCCGCTTCGGCGTCCCCCTGATCGACGGAGGTACCGTTCGGTTGCCCCAAATTGTCGGTCTTGGGCGTGCGCTGGACCTGATTTTGACCGGTCGCCCCGTCGATGCTGCCGAGGCGCTGTCCATGGGTCTTGTAAACCGCGTCGTTCCCGTCGGAACCGCGCGGGAAAGCGCCGAGAACCTCGCCCGTGCTTTGACCCGGCTTCCACAACATTGTCTCCGCTCCGACCGGCGCGCGGCGCTTCTGCAAATGGATGACCCCAAACCCCTGTCCGAAGCGTTGAGGCGCGAGTTTGAGCTTGGTATGCAGACCATCCTGACCGGAGAAACCCTCGGAGGCGCAACCGCCTTTGTCTCGGGCACGGGCCGCCACGGCCAATTCCTGCCCGAAAAATAGCCCTGCCCGAAAAATAGCCCTCCCCAAACAACACCTGCCCGCACCTTTCCCCAAAAAACGTGTGGCTTTTGGGAGGGGAAAGTGGTTTAGGGGGGAGAGGGTTTTCGATGTCTTTGTCTGGTTCGCTTTCGCTTGCTTGTGCGCTCCTGAACACGTTGTCGTGTGTGCTTCTTGTCGTCGGGTTTGGTTTTGCCAAACGCCACCAGCCGGAAAAACACAGGCGCATCATGTTGTCGGCGCTCTTGGTTTCTGCGCTATTTCTTGTGGTGTATTTGGCGCGCGTCGTGCTGTCCCAAACACAGCACTACCATGGACCCTACAGGAGTCCGTATTTGGTGATTCTGTTTTCTCATATGGCGCTTGCTGCGTTGGTTCCGCCGCTGGTGCTCCGGGCGGTGTACCTGGCGCTCAAGAAACGCATCGCAGAGCACCGGCGCTTGGTTCGGTGGGTCTTCCCGATGTGGCTCTATGTGTCCGTGACCGGCGTCGTCATTTATCTGTTTCACCACCCCTGAAAAGACCGGCCCCAGACCCTTTTCCTTTGTTGTGTTGGGTGGAGTTTCAAAGCAGGAAACTCGATGAACGGAGCTTCTGCGCGTCTCTCGGCGATGGGAATCGCAATGCGAGTTCTTCAATCGGCCCTGTTGATGCGGTTTTGTCTGGACGCAGGCTGTTTCGCAGCGCCAAGTGTTGTCTTTTTTTGTGGGGGGCGCAGCCATTGTTGAAACATTTGCGAAAACAAGTGCTTTTGGCTTGTGTGATATAAGTCACTGTTTGTTGTTTTTGGGCGTGCGACTATCTGGTTGCCGCAAAGCGGCTTTCCGTACGCTCACAAACACCAAGGGGACGATCCTATGCCGGATTCTATTTTTCTGGGTACGCGCGGTATCAACCTGAACACAAGCTGGAAACAATTTGCGACACAGGCATTGGAGCTTTGCCAGCTCGAGATCCTGGGTGGCCTGACGGCAGCACCGGGTCCAGACGGTCGCATGGTAGAGGGTGGTCCGGCTCGTTCGGAATTGGCGGCAGTGGTGCAAAGGCGTTTGGCAAGTCTGAAACCAACCACGAAACGCGGGCCGCGTGATTTCCAACGAGGTGCGTCAATCCGCACAGACGAAATCCAACGGACAAAAGCACTTGCGTTGCGATATCGTGTGAATCTGCGCGCAGACAAAACACCGTTGGATCAAATTGATATTCCAGGGACATTTGCGTATCTGCGCGAGGAAGCAACGAACGAACGCCGCGTTCTTGCTATGCACGATGCGCTGTTTGATGTCCACATGTCGGTCCCGGCACCGGTGCCAACGCCTCCGCAACACAACAACCTGATGTTCCGGCTGCACCAGGTTCGGTGCGTGGACGAAACGAATCCAGAGTGGTGGGGGTCGGACGAGATTGCGATTGGCGGCGTGGCGATTTCTCCGAATGGCACGTCGGCGCAAATCTCGGAGTACTCGGTGGGGGGCGGTTTTGACGATGGGGACACGAAAAACTACTCGCCTCCGCGTGTGCTGCACACGTTCCCGCTTTCGGGTCTGAGCTATCCGGCGGTGTTCAGTGTGGCGGTGGCGCTGGCCGAGAAAGATTCCGGGGGCTTTGGGAGCTTCCTGTCGAGCTTGTGGAATGAGGTCAAGAAAAAGGTGTCGCAGATCATCGCTGCGGCGGTTACGGCCATCACGGGTATCTCGGGGCCGATCGCAACGATCATCTCGAACGTGGTGACAACGGTGCTGGGCTGGCTGGTGGACTGGCTGATCGGGCTGTTTGGGGATGACGTGTTCCCGGTGCGCACGGTGTCGATTCGTCTGGAAAGCCGGACGGCGCATTTTGGGGGCTCGGATGCCTCGGCGACCTACACGCTCAGCACGGCGGCCTACGGCGGCTCGTACCGCGTCTCGTATAGCTGGTCCTTGAGCTAGTTCCCGTCTGCAAATTCCAAAGGACGGCGGGTGAGTTCTACGCTGACGGATTGGGCGTTGGGGATGGCGGCGGGTTTTTGGATGCGGACGGTGACGGACAAGACGCGGGGGGCGTGGTCTTTGACGATTTGCTCGGCGAGGTGTTGAGCCAAGGTTTCGATGAGGGGATAGTGCCGGCGGGCGGACAACTCTTGGGCGCAGCGGGCGAGCTGGTCGTAGTCGAGGGTGTCGGCGAGGCGCTCGGTGCGGGCGGGCAAAGACAGGTCGAGCTCGCAAGACAGGTCGATGAGAAGCGGTCTTAGGGCCTGCCGTTCTTCGGGATAGACCCCCACACAAGCCAACACAGAAAGTCCCTCGATGCGAATGCGATCGGTCATGGCGTGGTGTGGGTTGGCCTCCGGGCGAGACAATACGTCGGGCCAGTGCGCGGGAAAAGCCCGTTGTGGTTGGGGGCAAAAGACCGCGTGGCAGGCTCGCGTGGCCGTTCCATGTGGAAGACAAAATGGATATGCTCCGCGCCCATGTCGCCCCCCGTTTCCGATTCGAGCTCTGCCGGTCCGAGCCCTGCCGGATATCCACACCTGATTTACCTGGTGAGTGACGAGCCTGCGGGCGAAGTGGCCGACCTTTGTCAGGCGTTTTCGGAGAACCCGGACTACGTGGTGAAGGTGTTTCGGAATCCGAGCGTCGCGTTGCTCGCGCTGCAAAACGAACCCCTGTTGCCGCCACTTGTGCTGTGCGAGGAACAGTTGCGAGAGCAGGACGGGATTTCGTTTTTGGCGAAAGTGAAGGCGGTGTCTCCCGAAACGGTGCGGGTGTTGCTGTCGCGGCAGGCAGACAAACAAACGATGCTGCGGGCGATCAACGAGGCGGGGATTTTCCAATGCGTCGAAAAGCCGTGGGACAAAGACAGCTTGCTCCTGACGGTGCGGAACGCGCTGGAACGGGGCGATTTGCTGGGGATGCTGCGGCGGACGGTGGGCGAGCTTCAGCAAAACAACCAGGCACTTCAGCAAGCGCTGCGGCAAATCCATTCGGCGCAAGAGCGGCTTTTGGACAGCGAACGGATGGCTGCGGTGGGACGAGTGGCGTCGGGCATCGCGCATGAAATCGGCAACCAACTGTCGGTGCTAAGTTACGCGGAGCTTGTGCGAGATCGCTACCCGGACGATCCAGAGGTCAAGCTGTTTACGTCGGCGATTTTGACGGCGCGGGCGCGGCTGGGCGGTTTGGTGGGGGAAATCCGCGATTTTTCGCGCGTGCATGGGGTGTTGCAGCTGCCGGCGGCGACAGAGGCGAAAGACCCGCAGCCCGTGCTCAGTCTGTCGCCCGAACCAGTGGTGCTGTCGGTCAAAGAGGCGCTGTCGATCCTGCGGTTTGACCCGGATTTTCGCGTGCGGCAGGTGAACAAAGACCTGCAAGACGAGGCGCAGGCGAATGTGAACCGGGACAAGTTGGTGCAAGTGATGTTGAACCTGTTGCGCAACGCGATGGATGCGACGCAGCCGGGCGGGAGTTTGAGCCTGCGCATTTTTTCGGACCCCTGGGAACCTGCCCAAGCCGGCCCGTCTGGCCCGATGGTGTACGTGCAGATCGACGACTACGGCAATGGCATTCCGCCGGACATCATGCCGCGCATTTTCGACCCGTTTTTTTCGACAAAAGGCGATCGAGGAACGGGACTGGGGCTCGGGATTTGCCGCAGCATCGTGAGCCAACACGGCGGTCGGCTGCTGCTTTCGTCGCCGTTGCCGGACGATGCGCGGCGGCCCGAGGGCGAAAAGACGGCGGGCACGCGCGTGACGGTGGCTCTGCCGAAGGTGGCCAAAGAGGCCAAAGTGGCGACAGCGGTGACAGAGGTGACAGCGGTGACAGCGGTGACAACAGCGAACAGGGCAAGGGAGGCGTGATGTCTCGCGAAGGGTCGATGGCATGGTTTGGAGAGCACCTGTCGCACGTTTGTTCGCAGGCGCAGCTTGGGGTCGTGTGCGCAGGTCTTGGGATCGATCTTTGGCAGGTGGCACCGGGACAGCTTGCGCCCGAGGAACGGATCGACCTGCTTTTGGAGCATCTGATCGAGACGCGGCAACTTTCGGCGTTCGGTCGGGCGCTGTTGTCGGACGTGTCGGTGGGTGCCGAAGCGCGGCGGCTGGGTTTGGCGGACGTTGTGCCGCAAGACGAGGCGAAGGTGGTTTCGGGACACACACGTTCGGGTGAGCAAAAACCTCCGCCTGACGCTGGGGCAGTCGAGACGCTGGTTGCCGCGTTTCACAGCCGACTCGCAGGCGGAGATCCGCTGGGTGCGTACGACATCCTGACGGAGGACCTGGGCGGTTTTGAGCACCTGTTCTGTCGTCTGGGCCGGACGCAGCTTTTTTTGGAACTTTTGCGGAAACTGTGCCCGGATTTGGCCGCGCGGGCTTTGCAACAGGACGAGGCGGCGCGGGAAAAATACGCACAACTATTGCGTTTTGAGACAGAGGCGTTGCGTGTGACAGGACAGCTTGAGGCGGCGCTTTTGACGACGCAGCGGCAGTGGCCTTTTTCTTGGGAAGAACAACCGGAACTGTGGCTTGCGCAGGCCCGGATTCAACGGCTGTCGGGGCGGTTGCGGCACGCAAGGCGGCTTGCTCAAAAAGCGCAAACGCTGTCGCCAAAAGTCTCGGTGCAGGGCGCGGCGGCGGCGGAACTTTCGCACTTGGCGCTGCTTCTGGGCGACACGGCGATGTGTCTTTTGCATCTGCGGCAGTCGCTGTCGTTGTGGCGCGAAGCGGGGCGGGCCGAAAAAACACAGGATTTTTGGCCGATTCGGCTCGAAATTCTGCGGGCGGCGCGGGCGTTGCGTTTGCAGGATGTGACGCAAGCGCGGACGTGGCTGGAACAGACGCTGGTTCGGGCAGAGCAAGCGGGCGACTTGTTGTCTTTGGCGGAAACGCGGGTGCTTTTGGCGGACGCGCTGCGTCGCGATGGAGAGCACCAAGCCGCTGCGCAACAGTGGGCCGAGGCGATGCAGTTTGCGAGCTCGTCGGGTGCAGCAGAAATCCTGTGCGCGGCAGGTCGAGAGGAAACGAGGCTTCTGCTCGAACAGAACAAATACGAAGCAGCGGCGGCGACGCTGGGGACGGCGCTCGCGATGGCCGAGGAACTCATGCTTGGGTGCTGTCGGATCGATTTGCTGAACTTGCGTGGGCATTTGGCGCTTCGGCGCAGCAATACGGCCCAGGCGGAAGAGGATGCGCGAAACGCGCTGGCGCTGTCGATGTCGCCGGAATGTGGGTACGCCTGGGGAGAGGCGGACAGCTTGCACCTGTTGGCGGTCACGCTGCTTTCTTCCAGGCCGCAAGCACAAAGTTTGCGACACAACGAAGCGATCTCGCATCTATCGGATGAGTTGGAATTGCGCGACCGCATGCAGGACCCGACCGCTCCCGAAGTGCGGTGGTTGATTCGTCGGTTGCGGACGTTCGCCTAAAACTCAATCGTTTCTCGAAAAAGGAGTGTCCATGAACCGTCTGTATTCCGCGCTGCTGGCGGGTGTGTCGCTGCTGGGGTGCCAAAAAGTCAGTTCGGGAGGGGCGGCGCACGCTTCGGTGGCCCAGGACCCGGTGAATCTGTCGGTCAGCCAAGTGGCTGAGATCCTGAAAAACGATCCGCAAGTGCAGCTCGTTGATGTCAGGACGGGGTTTGAATGGAATCGCGGCTACATCGCGGGCGCAAAACACATTCCCGTCGGTGATATCAAAGCGCGGATGAACGAAATCGACCCGAATCGGCCCGTGCTGCTGTATTGCGCGGCAGGAGGTCGCAGCCACCACGCGCTCGAAATTCTGCAAGAGGCGGGGTACAAAAACGTGCGCCACATGGCCGATGGCATTTCAGGCTGGAAAGCCGCCGGGATGCCGACGACCAAGTAGTCGAGCGTCCGCGCCCGCCTTCGATGCAGCGACTTTCGCCCTTTTTTGCCGGTCAAAACCTGCGGGGTTTCGCGTTTTTGCGGTTTCTTTTCTGCAAAATCGCGTCTTATGATGAAGTCAATGTTCGGTAGCTCTCTACTCATTGCGGCGGTCCTTGCTCAGGTGCCGCTGAAGACGGTGTCCGAGGCCGGAGAGAAGCGTTCCTGGCTGTCTGCTTCGGTGGTGGGAGCGGCGCTCAAGGTGCAGCGAGGTTTGCAGGCCGAAACTGCGGTGGGATACGCAAACACAGTGCCAGTGCCGCTTTTGGTCGTGGATGTGCCGGGTTCTTCGGGACTTCCGGTGTGCGCAGAAGTCCACACGGCAGTGGCTTTTTTCCGCATGAGGAATGCGGCGGCCCGCTATGGTCTTTCGCTGTCCGTGAACAGCGGTTTTCGCACGCAGGAACGGCAGCAGGAGGTCTTTGACCTGTATCGGCGGGGCCGTGGTCCATTGGCAGCGCGGCCTGGGTTTTCCAGCCACCAAAGCGGTTATGCGATGGATTTCGATACGCGGTCGCTTCGGGTGCGGCGGTGGTTGTTTCGCCATGCATACAAATACGGTTTTTTGCGAACCGTCCCGAGCGAGAATTGGCACTTTGAATTTCGCGGCCACGCGGAACCCCTGTTTCAACCCGACCCCCTTTCCCCAAAAACCAGCTAAACCAAACCATGTCCCGCGCGAAGTCATCGGTTTTGGCCGGGAAGAACACATCGTCGTCGTCGAATCCACCGGAAAAAGCGCCCGCGAAAGACGCAAAACAGGCTGCCGTTTCCGAACGGGCAGACCCAAGCAAGTCTTTTCTGACGCTCAAAGCGATGTGCGAAGGGGCACACACGACGCCGCGCGCGGTTCGCTTGTACGAAGCGGAAAACTTGATCGCGCCTGCGCACCGTTCCGAGGGCGGACATCGTTTGTTTGCCGTCGGTGAACTCGAAAAATTGAAACTCATCATCGACCTGCGCGGTTGCGGTTTTTCCATCGAGGACATTCGCAAACTTCTGCTGGCTCGGTCGGAAAAGCCGTGCAGGGAATCTGCGTTGGTGTTACACGCCTTGCTCGAACGGCATTTGGTCGAGATTCGACGGAAACTTGCGCTGATCAGCAACTTGGGAACGGAACTTGCGCAGGCGCTTTCGACGCTGGAACGGTGCGCTCACTGTGATGCAAGCGAAAGCGAAAAACGGTGCGCGTCCTGTGGCGTGCTGACGAGCGAAGCAGCGCCTCGGTGTATTCGTTTTTTGTAGACCCGTCGAGAATTGCGCAACTTCCCAATGTCTATCGGTCGGCTTCTTCCTCGGGCATCGTGACCATCTCGACGAAGCGAGGGTGCGACCTGAGTCGATCAAAGTCATTCATGCGGTACATCGACGTTCGCAGTGAAGTCTCGTCTTTGGCCGCTCGCTGCCAGTTGTCGCGACGGGTGGTTTCCAAAAACCGTCTCACGGCGAGGCTGGTTTCGCCCATCGCCAGATGGGTATAGATCACCGCCACATCGGCACCCTCGGCGGCGAGGTCGGCAGGCGAGATTTTTCCAAATTCTCGTCGAGCATTTTCGTATTGACCTTCTTCGGCCAACATCGCGGAATAGCCGAGGGACACGTCACGACTCAAACGGCCTTGGAGCAAAATCGCTTCGCTGTAGGCCTCAAACACACCTTTGGCTAGGTTCGTTTCGGCTTTGCCGGTGAAACTGCGCACGGCCAAAAAAATGTTGTGCAAAATCAGCGCCCGAAGCTGAACCGACGTGGCGTAATCGCTGCCTCGATCGGACCGCAAACTCAAGTGGTCGTTGATGAGCTGAAGCTGATGCACCTGGCCTTCGACATACGAAATGCGGACGAAATGCCGACGAGGCCACGGACCCAAAGTTGGCCCGCGCAAATACTCGCGATACGCAAGCACGCGCGCTTGCCGAAGTTCCGACAGTGCGTCTCGAATGTGACCCTGGCGGATTTCCCGAATGCCGGCGGAATAAAAGCGACGGATTTCCCCTCGCATGCCTGATTCCAAAAGGCCGCTCGGCGTTTCTGCGACGACCTCTTTCGCGACATCGGTACCGACTTCGACGGTGGGCACAAGGACGCACATTGCACACCCAAACAAAAAGGCCAGCACGCTATTGCTCCAATGGAATTCGTCGGTGGGCCAGCGCGGGCAGCTCGGCTCGAATTTGGAAGAGAGAATCGAAATTGAGTTCGGCGATCGCCACGCCTTCTCCGTCGGGGCATTCGCACAGCACCGTACCCCACGGATCAGCAATCAAACTATGTCCGTAGGTAAGTCGCGTCGGGCTGTGTCGGCCTTGTTGGGCTGCGGCCAGCACAAAACACTGATTTTCGATGGCTCTCGCCCGCAAGAGCACATGCCAGTGATCTTTCCCAGTGTGCAGCGTGAAAGCGGCAGGAATGGACAACATGAGGGCGGATTTGGCGACGAGCCGTCGATAGAGTTCAGGAAAACGCACATCGTAACAAACCGAGAGTCCCAAACCACCCCACGGTGTATTGCAGACGACGGCTTGTTTCGGGTCGCCTGGCTCGACGGTGGTGGATTCACGCAACGCGGTTTGGGCTTGCGCAAACTCGACGTCAAACAGGTGGATTTTTCGATATACGGCGGCGATTTCTCCGTCGGGGCGCAGGCACAAACTGGTGTTGAACACACGGCCCGGCGAGCTGCTTTTTTCGGGCAAACCGCCCAGGACCAAATAGACCCCGAGTTGTTGAGCAAGCTGCTGCATGTGCGACACAATCGCCCCGTGTCCGACAAACCGGCGGTCGTCCGTTGTCTCGACGACAACAGCGTGGGCAAACTTGTCGTTTTCATTCGATGAGAGCAGCGCGAAATTTTCGGGCAGCACGACAAGCTCGGCGCCTCGAGTTCGAGCGTGCCGACACAGGGCTTCGACGCGGAGCAGGTTTTGCGCGACATCGGCTGTCGATAGAAGCTGCACCACAGCGGCTTTTAGGACCGACATGGCCCGCAGTATACTGCTTGCCGAGAAACCGTCGTTCTTTGTCGATGCCGGGATATTGCGCTTGTGGACTTTGCTGCTCAACTTCTGTTCGGTGTTCGGTGTTCGGTGTTCGGTGTTCGGTGTTCGGTGTTCGGTGTTCGGTGTCCAGAGTTCCGTGTCCAGAGTTCCGTGTCCGGTGTCATCGCGCCCAATGACTGACCTGGCAAACCCGCTTGTGAACCGATGACACGGCTTTGGGCCGCCTCAAGCCAAACAAAAGCCAAGGAGAAAGAGAATATGTCCCGAGAAGAAACCACAACGCACAACGCCTCGACTGGGCGATCTAGAGAAGAACAAAGCCCGTCTGAAACGACCGCCGAGGCTGGATCGTCTGAGGTCGATCTGAAAGCTCAGCTTGAAAAGTTGTCCGACGAGAAACGAGACTTGAACGACCGCCTTCTCCGGCTGGCCGCCGAATTTGAAAACCACAAGCGTCGTGCTCGGAAGGAACAGGAAGATGCGGCGGCGCGAGGTCTTGAAAATCTGGTGCGCGAGCTTTTGCCAGCGATGGACAATTTCGATCGGGCGCTGTCTGCGAGCAAAAATCCTTCGACGACGTCGGCTTCGATTTTGGAAGGTGTGCAAATGGTCCAGCGCAGTTTTTTTTCGGCGCTCGAAAAGTCGCAAATCAAACCGTTTGACGCCGAGGGAAAGCCGTTCGACCCGAACTTTCACGAAGCCATCGGTCAGATCGAACACCCGTCGCTGCCGCCAGGGCATGTCGGGATCGTTTTTCAGCGCGGATACATGATCGGAAACCGGCTTCTGCGACCGGCGCTCGTGCTAGTGACGCGCAAAACGGAAACGGCAGACGATCCCCAAAAACCCGAGGTGCCTACCCAGGCAAATTGAGGCATTTCTTGGCTGAAACACGGCGCGACTTTTACGAAGTGCTCGGTCTGCCCAAAGATGCAGATGCGACGGAAATCAAGCGGGCCTACCGAGCGTTGGCTTTGCGCTACCACCCAGACCAAAACCAAAACGACAAACACGCCGAGGAGAAATTCAAAGAAGTTTCCGCAGCGTACACCGTTCTGTCGGACCCGGAAAAACGCGCTCGATACGATCGCATGGGTCATCTGGGTTTGACACGAGACGCAGCGGGCATCGATCCGCTGGTCGTCGATCTGGAGGCGATGAAGGCGCTGTTCAGCAACCTGTTCGGCGACCTCATTGGCGGGAAAAAGGGGAAAGGTCGCGATCTGCGCTACACGCTCGACATTTCGCTGGCCGAGGCAGCCCACGGCGCACAAAAAACGATCCGTTTTCCGGTGCGGGCCGATTGTCCGGACTGTCAAGGCACGGGCGCTCGGGGTGGAGATGCCGGGCGGAAGACCTGTGCGACATGTGCGGGAAAAGGCGAAGTGAAACCAGGAAAGGGCTTCTTTTCATTCAGTCGCCCCTGCACGGTCTGCCAAAGTACCGGAAAAATCGTCGTGGATGCTTGCGCTGAGTGTCGCGGTGCAGGCCTTACGGAACAGGTGCGCGAATACACCGTCACCATTCCGGCTGGCACCGACGACAACACGACGCGCCGGATTTCTGGCCAGGGTGAACCGGGCCGCCGGGGCAGTGCCTCGGGCGATTTAAATGTGACGGTCAACATTCTGCCGCATCCGATCCTGCGACGAGAAGGGCCCTTGCTGCTGGCCGATTTGCCGCTGACGGTGACGCAGGCTGCGCTGGGTTGTTCAGTCGATGTTCCGACGCTGGAGGGCCGTGTCGAAATGAAGATTCCGCACAGCACGCAGTCTGGAACGGTTTTCCGTTTGCGAGGACGAGGCTATCCAACGCAAGTGGGATCAACGACGCGCGGTGATTTGCATGTGAAAGCGGTGGTCGAAACGCCGCACGCATTGACCGAAGCCCAGCGGGCGCTTCTGCGCCACATCGACGAAAAAATCCCGCAAAACGCTTATCCCCGCGTGAGCAAATTTCAAGAAGCGGTGAAAGAACTCTTCGGGCCGGCGGATACGACGACGACGCCGATTGAGAAGACACGCGGTAACGCTGGAAAAAAACGCGATTCGTAGTCGGGGGAATGTTGAAGGTGGGTCGGGACTTGTGGCTATTGCTCTTCGGTGAACTCGAGCGGGATGGCCACGTCGCCCAACACTTGCTGGCCGGAACTGTCGCGGATTTGCCATCCGAGCGTCAGTGAGGTGCCTTCTCCGCCGGGGAGTTTGGGGAAATAGAGAAAGCCGCCCGTTCGGCCTCCTGGTGGCAATCGACCCTCGGGCAGTGCCATGTGAACCAGCTCTTGGCCGCTGAAGTTGATGGGTCCCTGTTGGTCGATCCAGAAAGAGCTTCCATACCAGGACAAGCCATAGCTGTTGCCCCACAACCACGGATACGCGCCGATAAAGAAGGGTCGGGCGTACATGCGGGGGCGACCGAAATAGCCAGAGCGGCGGTAATAACCGGGCCGACTGTAGTAGCTGGACCTACCGTAATGGCCAGACCTGCCGTAATAGCCGGATCGACCGGAATAGCCGCTGTGTCCGAAGCCGCCTCTGTGGCCGAAAGAACCGCCGGATCGGTATGCGGGAGGTGAAACGCGAACGCCGCCTCCACTCGGTCCACGGTAGGTAGGGGCCGAACGGAAACCTCCGCCACGTCCGCGCCAAGCCAAGAGGAGGGGCTGTTCGGCAGTGGTTTCCTCTTTCTTTTGCAGTTTGAGCGCGAGCGGTTCGGGACGAAGGGGCGTGTTTTGCGCGCCGGAAGGATCGACCAAAACGAAACCATCCGGGTTGATCAGGATTTCGCTTTGGGAGCGATTCTCGATGACGACCAAAACAGGCGTCATTTCTTCGAGCACATCGCCTGGGTAATCGTCGGGGCCGAGCCTGGGCACATGAATGGTGACTCCGGCCACTTGGGCAGAAGCAACGGGCGCGGAAGCGACAGGTACAGGTCGCGGCACGCTCGCGCAGCCGGAAAAGCACAGAAGACCAAGCAGCGCAGCGGTTTTTGCAAACAAGGGAAAGTGGGCCATGGACTTCCTCGGTTTTCGCGATGCGTTATTGCGGGACAACGTGCCGAAGCACTGGTCTCAAGGTAACGCGGCAGCGTCGGTTATACCAGTTTCACGAAACAACTCTTTGCCGACTCTGAAAAGCGGTGTTCAAGACAGGAGTGCAAAGCAGGTTCCGTTTGAGAGATTTCGATGCCAAGTTGCGAATGTGCGTGACGCGATAGGATGAGGCGATGCGCACGTTTCACATCACGGGACCTTGCGTGCCGGGGCGGCATTTTGCGGTGGATTTGTCGAGTCGGCTGGCCCGACCTCTTACAGCAGTGCGGCGAGGCGAGTCGCTTTTGATTGCCCGAGGACGACAAACCGGGAAAACGTCGTTTCTGCGCGAACTCGCTGTTGCGCTGCGCCGCGATGGGCTTGCGGTCGCGTTGTGTTCGCTTCAAGTCGCCGAAGACCAAAGCCTGCTCGGTTTGTGCCGACACATCGAAGCAACGCTGCATGCGTCGTACCCGTTGCCCGCGTTGCCCAAGTGGAGCCCCACGGAACCTCAAAGCCTGTCGTTCTGTTTCTATCTGGGGGAAATCCAAAAACGGCTGTGCAAAAAACTGGTGTTGCTGCTCGACGAGTACGACGCGCCGCCGCGTAAGTTGACGATCTCGCTGTTGCGCACGTTTCGTTCGGCATTGTGTTTGCAAGACGACAGCAGGCCGTTTGTTCACGCGATCGTGCTGTGCGGCAAAACCCATGTCCGGGACCTGCGGGACGACCTGCGACCGCAAATCGACGAAACGCGGGGCTCAGGATCGTTATGGAACGTGTCCCACACGGTTTTTTTGCCGGTGTTTTCCGAAAGTGAGGTCGAACAACTTCTGGCTGAATACTGTCTGGAAAGTGGGGTGTCTTTGGACCGGCGCGCCCGGACGGAACTTTGGTTGAAAACCCGAGGGCAACCGTGGCTCGTCAGTCGCGTGCTTTGGCAACTGGATGAACAGCTCGGATATCCGCGCAAAGGGAATGAACCGAACGCGAGCAAAACCATATCCGCCCACGAAGTCCGAGCCATCACAGAGCAGATCGTGTCGGAGGATTGCGTACACCTTTTGTCCATTTCCGACGCGGTAAAAGACAGAAAAGAAGCACAAGAATTTCTGCAAAGGCTTCTTTCAGCGGAACCGGTGCCATTCGATCGTTGCGACGAAGTGCAGTCTTACCTTATGGACGCAGGTTTGCTTACAGTGTCGGACACTGCGCAGTGCGTTGAAATCGCGAACCCGATGTATGAAGCGCATCTGTTGCGCCTGTTTTCATGACGGTTTTGAGGGAGTCTGGTCGCGGTTCTGGCTTTCGAGCGCCGCAAGCAGATCGGCCCCGAGCCGCTTGTCCGCACTCGTGAGCGTCTCAAAAATCGCAGACCTTTCGGGAGAATAGCGAAACTTGAAGCAGCGCCCTCCGTCGGCCAGTTGTACCGGTTCAAACCAATTGTTTTCGACCAGCGCACGCAAGGATCGGTAGATGTCCGACACGGACAACGAGGACGGCAAAAAATGCAGCAAATCGGCCTCGGAGAAAGGTCTCTGGAGGAGACTTGCCGCTCGCAGTACCTGTCGCGTTTGAGGGTCCAGTTGGCGTGTCCGGGCTTGCGTCATATACGCCACGGCTCGTTGTCCACAACTGCGTCCGAAAGACATGTCCCGAACCAACCAATGGAACAACAACGGCAAGCCTTGGGAGTGCTCTAGCAACGCTTGCGTCTTGTTCTCTCCGTCGATATTGAGTCGGACGAGACTCTTTTGGATGGGCTTGTTTGTATAGCGTTGAATCGAAACGTGATCGATCGGCAAGCCATCGAAAATCCGCGGATGAATCTCGCGCAAATCCGGGCGGGCCATTCCCAAAAGCAGGACGGGCAAGTCGAGGAGCGTGTGTGTCAGACGAGTCACGACCTCGATGGAAGCGGCATCAATCCATTGAAGTGCGTCGATCGCGAGCACGCACGGTCGCGAAATCGCAGTGACAAAGGCAGACAGCGCCTCTACGACGGAAACAATGCCCACCCGATCTACGACAGACTCTGCCGTTCTTTTCGTCGCTGGGCCTGCTGTAAGCAAACCCGACAAGATGGCCACGTATCGTTTCGCTTTTTCTGGTGGATATCGATGCTCGATAAAAGCTCGCCACAATGGAGCGGGCCCGTGTGGAGTCGAGACGACTTGTTCGGCGCTGTGCAACCAACCCAGCGGCACGGACAGCGGCGTTGCAACGGATTGTGGCCACAGCCGCGCCACCAACGGCACAGCCGTCGAATGATCTTCCGCAAGCCGCTGCAAAAATTCGTCCAACAGCCTGGTTTTCCCCGAGCCGGGGGGACCAGAAAATACGACGGCTCGAAACACTTGGTCCGTTTGGACGCCCTCAAAACTGGCATGAAGCATCGAGATTTCGCGGTCGAGGCCACACCACGGCGGATTTCTCGCAAGACGAGCGGATTCGCCCAAACGCGCACCCAAAAGACCGACCCCGACGGTGTCCACGGTCACATGAAAACGGTCGGCGATAAGTTCCGAAGTCACGTCGTCCATGACAACCTCCAGCGCCGCTTCTTGAGTTGTCGCCGTAGACAAAAGGCTTTGCAGCAAATCAAAACCCGGCCCCGAGGCCAGCGGACCCTCGTGTTCAAAAAGGTCCGTCACAACAACAATGGCAAAGCCGCGCAGTTCATGCCGCAGAACCACCGCGCCTTGCATGGCTATGTGGGCAAGATCCGTCGCCACGGGCGATTGGGTCGCTGCGGCCCATACAGACCCATCGCCCAAAAGCTCGGCTCGAAGGCCCATGTTTCGCAGACGCTCGACGGTAGCCGTCATTCGCGCTTGGTACGTCGCCGCGTCCGCTTGCTTGGCCGTTTCGTTCGTCGCGATCTGTTGCTGGAGCGGCGTCGCCAAGATCGTCGTGAACAAAGACATCTCTTTGTCGGACAACGAATCCAAGGGTGGTAGGGTCGTCGGTATGATGTCTCCCGCCGCAGACTCATCATCGGTCACGACGATTTTGGAGAGTCGCTCTTGAACGGCTTCTGTACTTTGAGGCCGTCGGGCAGGGTCTTTTTCCAGCAGATCGGCGACCAGCTCAGATAGCGTCCTCGGCAAAGCAGGTTTCCGATGATGCAAGCTGGGCGCGGGCTCGAACAAAATTTTTGACAAAAGGCCTGTGATGTGCTTCGCAGAAAATGGCTTCTGTCCCGTAAACACTTCAAACATCACACAACCGAGGCCAAACAAGTCGGCGGCGAACGTGATGTCTCGCAGTCCTCGGGCTTGTTCGGGCGACATGTATTCCGGTGTACCCACCAGGACGCCCGTGCGCGTAAGCTGCTTGTGCAACGCGCCTTTTCGCGCGACGCCAAAGTCGAGCACGACCACATCGTCGAACTGGCCCCGACGCAGAAACAAGTTTGAGGGCTTGATGTCGCGATGAATGATGCCTTTTCGATGCGCCTCGACGAGCACTTCCGTAACGCGAGAGAATAGTTTTTTCCCGTCGGTGGGCCGCAGTGGGCCTTTCGCAAGCCGACGAGCAAGGTCCTGTCCTTCCAGCCATTCCATCACAAGGTACGCCTGCGTGTCGGTCTGACCATGCGCCAGGTATCGCACGATGCCCGGGTGATTCAGTTCCGCGAGCAACGCAACCTCACGTTCGAATCGGGCCAATTCCTCGGTCTGGTTTACGTTCAGATTCAGCAGTTTGACCGCAACCAAATCCTTGGTGACAAGATCGCGCGCTTTCCACACGCTGCCCATACCACCTTCTCCCACCAACGAGAGCAGCGAGAACCGACCGGCCAACGGTTTCATGAGAAGAGAGGTCATCGAACAAACACCTTTGCTGCGGCGGCGATCTTACGAGAGCTTTTGCGAGACAGGAAAAGGAAAGTCGGTCGGTTCAAAAAACGCGCGTCTCAAAAGTTGCGAAAAAAAGTTTGCTTCGACAAGCTGCCTCGCCATGTTTGCGCGCATCCGAACGGATATCCCTGGCCCAAAATCGCTCAGGCTGACACAAGCGGAAAAGGAGTGTCTGGCTCCGGGAATCCAGCAGATTTCGCTGTTGTCTGGACTTGCGATCGAGCGCGGCGACGGTGCAGTGCTGGAGGATGTCGATGGCAATCGTTTTTTGGATTGGGTCGCCGGAATCGGTGTCGCCAGCATCGGTCACGGGCACCCGAGGTTGGCGCAAGCACTGGCCGAGCAGGCGGGCCGATTGTGTGCGACCAGTTTCACTTCCGCGCCGCGTCTTTCGCTTCTGCGACGACTCACTGAGCACGCACCCCATCCGAGTCTGAACCGCGTTCAGTTCTATTCATCCGGCGCGGAAGCTGTCGAAAGCGCGTTGCGTCTGTGCAGGGCAGCCACCGGTCACACAGAAGTCGTCGGTTTTTGGGGCGGTTTCCATGGAAAAACGCAGGGCGTTTTGGGACTCGTCGGGAGTGAGTGGAGGCACGGTCAGCTTCCGGTGCTGCCCGGCCAACACCTGGCACCTTACGCTGAATGTGCGCGGTGTCCGCTCAGGCTCACGTCCGATCGTTGCCAGATCGCGTGCGTCGATTTTTTGCGAGACCAAATCCGTTTGGCGACGGCAAATCGGATTGCGGCGATTCTGGTTGAACCTATCCAGGGCACGGCTGGAAATGTCGAACCTCATCCCGGTTTTTTGCCCGCGCTCGCGACGGTGGCGCGAGAAGTGGGTGCGCTCTTGGTGGTGGACGAAATGATCACGGGTTTTGGGCGGACGGGTGCGCTTTGGGCGACGGAAACAGCGGGTGTTGCACCGGATGTGGTTGTGTTTGGGAAGGGCGTGGCGGCTGGATTTCCTCTAACGGGACTCATGACGCGGGCGGACTTGGCCGCATCCGAGCCGTGGTCTTTGCCGTCGCATTCGTCGTCGTCGTTTGGTGGGAACCCGCTTGCCTGCGCCGCTGCGGACAAGACGACCGAAATCATTTTGCAAGATCGCCTAAGCGAACACGCCGCGAGTGTGGGCAGTCACCTCAAACGCGGACTTGCTGTTCTGGCTGAGCGACATGGCTGCATCCAAAACGTGCGCGGTCGCGGTCTTTTGCTGGGTTTTGATCTTTTGGAAAACGGTGCGCTTTGGCCGAAAGAAAAATGTGTGGCCCTGTTTCGTGCGTGTCTCAAACGTGGTTTGTTGACGATGGCTTATACGCCTCGCGTGCGTATCAATCCGCCGCTTGTGTTGACTCATGAGCAGGCAGACGAGGGACTCGCGACCTTGGACTGCGCGCTGCGCGAGTTCGATGTGAAACGTGTTGAAAGGGCTTGAAAATTTTTCTTCTGCCCCCTTGCGCGAGAAAACTCCGTGAATAGAGTAGCTGCCGGTTAGCACTCGCCCCGCGTGAGTGCCAACGGGTTTTTGTCTTCTCAATCCAAAAGCCTCGCTGTCCGAACGTGTTCGTGCATCGCGCTTTCAAGCGGGGCCTACAGAACTCCAACGCCAAAGCAAGTCAAACCAGAACAAGTCAAAGGAGAACGAACCGATGACAGGAAACAAGATTCGACCCCTCAACGACCGTGTGATTGTCAAACGCTCCCCGGAAGAGGAAATCACCAAGGGCGGCATCATCATTCCCGATGCAGCGAAGGAAAAGCCCATTCAGGGGGAAGTTATCGCCGTCGGTCCGGGCAAAACGCTCGACAATGGCAAAGTGGTTGCGCCGGACGTGGCCGTGGGCAACAAAGTGTTGTTCGGCAAGTACGCGGGCAGCGAAGTGAAACTCAACGGGGTCGAGCATTTGATCCTGCGTGAGGACGAAATCCTCGCCGTGTTGGATTGATTCATCGAGTCAAAAGCGCAAACGCTTTTTAGGTTCAGGAGAAACAAGAAATGGCTGCCAAAGAAATCCTTTTTGATGAGAGTGCTCGTTCCCGCATGCTGACCGGTGTAAATGCGCTGGCGGATGCCGTGAAAGTGACCCTTGGGCCGCGCGGTCGCAATGTCGTCATCGAGAAGTCCTGGGGTTCCCCCACGGTGACCAAAGACGGCGTTACCGTGGCAAAGGAAGTCGAGCTCGAGGACAAGTTCTCGAACATGGGCGCTCAAATGGTCAAGGAAGTCGCCAGCAAGACTTCTGACATCGCGGGCGACGGCACCACCACCGCGACCGTGTTGGCCCAGGCGGTTTTCCGCGAGGGCGTCAAGATGGTTTCGGCGGGTCACAACCCGATGGAAATCAAACGTGGGATCGACTCCGCAGTGGGCAAACTCGTCGAGAACCTCAAGACCCAATCCAAGCCCACCAAAGGCCACAAAGAAATTGCCCAAGTTGGAACGATCAGCGCCAACGGCGACGCCGTGATTGGCAAACTGATCGCCGACGCCATGGAAAAAGTGGGCAAAGAGGGCGTCATCACCGTCGAAGAAGCGAAAAGCATGGAGACGACGTTGAATGTCGTCGAAGGAATGCAGTTCGACCGCGGCTACATCTCTCCGTACTTTGTCACCGACAGTGAGCGGATGGAAGCCGTTCTCGAAGATCCATATATCCTCATTTCCGAGAAGAAAATCTCGAACATGAAGGACTTTGTTCCGATGCTCGAGCAAATTGCTCGTTCGGGCAAACCGCTGCTCATCATCGCCGAAGACGTGGACGGTGAAGCGCTCGCGACCCTGGTCGTGAACAAGCTGCGCAGCACGTTGAATGCTTGCGCGGTGAAAGCGCCCGGTTTCGGCGACCGTCGGAAGGAAATGCTGAAAGACATCGCCATTCTGACCGGTGGCCAGGCTGTGACCGAAGACCTCGGCCTCAAGCTCGAGAATCTGTCGATCAAAGACTTGGGCCGTGCCAAGCGCGTCACCATCGACAAGGACAACACGACCATCGTGGATGGTTCGGGCAAAAAAGCGGACATCGACGCTCGCGTCAAACAAATCCGCGCCCAAATCGAAGAAACCTCCAGCGACTACGATCGCGAGAAGCTGCAAGAACGGCTGGCGAAACTCGTCGGTGGCGTGGCGGTGATCAAAGTCGGTGCCGCGACCGAAACCGAAATGAAAGAGAAGAAGGCCCGCGTGGAAGACGCGCTGCATGCGACTCGCGCGGCAGTGGAAGAGGGCATCGTGCCGGGTGGTGGCGTGGCGTTGCTTCGCGCCCAGGCTGTGCTGGATCAGGTCAAACTCGGCGAAGAACAGATGTACGGCGTTGCGATCATTCGCCGTGCCATCGAAGAGCCGATGCGCTGGATTGCGCAAAACGGTGGCGTCGAGGGCAGCATCGTCGTGAACAAAGTTCGCGAGGGCAAAGGCGCGTTTGGCTACAACGCCGCGACCGACAAGTACGAAGACCTGCTGGATGCTGGCGTCATCGACCCGACCAAAGTCGTGCGCACTGCGCTCCAAAATGCGGCCTCGGTTGCCAGCCTCATGCTGACCACCGAAGCGATGATCGCTGAGCGGCCCAAAGAGAAAGCCGAAGAAGGCGCTCACGCCGGCCATTCGCACTAGCCGCCTGCCGAGCGGCCTCTCTTTCGCGAAAACCACAACGAAAGAGGGGCCGTCTGTTTTCCGTCCTCCTTTCTCGCAATCTTCCCTCCCAAATCCACAGTTCGTTCCTTTTGCGGTGTGTGTTCCGCTTGTGCAGTGCTGTGTTCGTGTGTCGAGCCGCACGCATGGCGACCCATAGATCCTGATATGTGTGCCTAAGTAGGGAAGGAGGACCGTCACTGTTGCGCCCGATTCAGCGCAGCGTGACGGATTCAGGGGATTTGGCGGTCGGTCAGACGGGGATTACTGCGGCGCGGCTTGTGGGGGAGTCGGCTGGTCGGCGATGTGAAACTCGACGCGACGGTTCTTGGCTTTGCCTGCCGGGGTCTTGTTCGTGTCTACCGGACGATCAGGACCGAAGCCTTCGGCGGCCAGGCGTGCCTCATCAATGCCGTGCGCCAAGAGCCAGTTGCGTACGCTTCGGGCCCGGCGCTGCGACAGGTCGATGTTATAGAGCCGATTGCCGTCGCTGTCGGTGTGGCCCTCAATGCGCACAAGCCGAATGCCAGGCGTCGCGACCAGTGCGCCCGCCACAGCCTGAAGGACCGGGAAGCTTTGCGGCAAAATCACGTCCTTGTCCGTCGCAAAGAAGACCGGCCTCATGATCACGATCTGCCCACCTCGCACCTCGAGCAAACCGGGGCAGCCGTTCTTTTTCGGATCGGGATTCGGAGCGCCAGGCTTATCGGGACAAGCATCGGTCTTGTCGGGCACCGAATCCTTGTCGCGGTCGGGCAGCGGGCAACCCAAGCGATCCGGATCGGGGAAATACCCAATCGGTTCTTGCGGACAGAGATCGCGCGGATCTTGCACGCCATCCATGTCGGTGTCTGGGGCCGGGCAACCGAGCCGCAGTGGATCGGGCACCTCACCCTTGGGCAAATCGGGACACAGGTCGTCACGATCCAAAATGCCGTCGGCGTCGCGGTCCACAGCCTGCTCAACAAACGGACAACCGGGCTTTTGCGGATCGGGTTTCTTGCCTTGATGCACGTCTGGGCAAATGTCCACGGCGTCGGGAACTCCGTCCTTGTCTCGATCCGGCGGCGGCGGGCAACCGTGTGTCGCGGGTTTGCCAGTCCGAATGCCTTTTTCGTCGGGACAAGCATCATCCACGTCAAGAATGCCGTCCCCGTCGCGGTCGTGTTTGCGATCGACCATAGGCGCATACGCGAGCCGAAACAGTGCGCGGAAGTCCGGCGTGCCCGGTTGACGCACAAAGCCAGCACCGAGCGCCAAACCGGTTTGGATCATGTGTGCGATGTTGTAATGCCCCGCGAGCAGAAGTTCGAGGCTCGTGCCAAAGCGCGAAAAAGAGTCCTCACCCGTCGCGGCGGTAGAAAGCAGCAGTTCGGGACCGACGGCAAATCGGCGGTCTTCGTCGAAATAGGCGGCAGAAAGACCAAACTGGAGCTCGGATGCCGCGCGCCCCACGCTGGAAGCGAAACCTGCGGGCGTCATCGTGACAGCCTCGGGCCGATACAAGAAACCGAACGTACCCGCCCACATAAACTTGTTCCACACACCGCCGAGCATCAGTTTCGGCAGCACGCGCACCGCCTGATCGCTTGCCGTTGAAGACACGCGGTCCGTCATCGCGCGCAGCGGAATCCACACATCGAGGCCCAAGCTGACCGAAAACGGTTGCAGATAAGGCTGGCCATACAGCCGTCCTTTCACGCCGAGTCTTGGATCGCCCACCGATGCGCCGTGCGAAAAGGCTGCGTCTCCGGAACTCAAAAACACCACTGGCAAAGAAGCCGTGATCAGCACGCGGTCCAAAAACGAACCGGCCAGATCCAAATGTCCCATCAGTTGGTGCCGAATGAGCGTCTCGGTTTGACTGAAAATGCCGTTTTGATCTTGCGTTCCAGCGACGAGCGGGTTGTGTGCGTAGTTGAGCGTGAGCCCAGCCGCAAAATACCGCGTCGAGGAATACCAAGGATGGTCTACGGCAAACGACCATTCCCCGGCAGCCGTGGGTTGATATCGGTTGAGCTCAAAACCTTGTTTGGGCTCGGCGTAGGCGTTTTGCGCACACAGACCGACACTGACGAGAAAGCAAAAAGAAGCACGAGAAAAGAAGTTCATGGCGAAGGCTCCCTAAGATCGCTTTCCGATACGGCGGGCGCTGCGTGGCACAAGCAAAGCCACAAGGCAAAGAAGCAACGCAACCAGCGCGCCGCTGCCAGCCGAACTGTTCTCTCCGCGAACCGAACAACCGATTCCACCGCCCGCGATTCGCCGATTCGCCCCGTATTCACTCCAGTAGTTGTCCGCCGGATTCGGGTCGAGAGCGCCATCCGATCCCGCCTGTGCCTCCACTTGGCTGTCGGCAGCGACCGGGTTCGGATTCCGCACCACAACGTCCACCGCGTGCGTTTCCGCGCCGGCAGGCAACGGTTCGTAGCGAGTGCAATACACCGTTCGCTCTTGTTGTGTACACGACCAACCCGGACCCGGAGTCACCTGATCGATCACGCCGCCCGGCGGCACTTTGAACGTCACATGGATCGGGCCCGGATCGCCCGTCCCACCGACATTCTTGACATCCACACCGTAGTTGACTGGCGTGTTTGGGTCGGGGAATGGCGGAGTTTTCGTCACGACCACGCGCAAATCAGCCTGTGCGTTGGGCAGAAACACCACCGTTGGAGCACCCGGTTGCTCGCCGTTCCCCGACGGAAACGTCACTGGAGGCAGATTCGGATTCCCAGCCGTTGTCGCTGTCGTTCCGCTCTGCGTCGGAATCTGTTTCGCCGTCGTATTCGGATCGGTTTTGAGTTTGTACTGCACCACCACCGGCGTATCCATCGGAGACAGACGGCCTCCCGTCGTGCCGTTTGCGCCTTTGCCGATGCGAATCACCAGCACCGGTTTTCCTGTCACCGGATCTTGCGCAATTTCGGCTTGATCGTCTCCGATCGTGTCCGTTTTTTTCCCGTTTTGCGACGGCTCCGGCCCGCTGACAAACACAAGCGAACCCGGCACGTACACAAGTCCGTCCGGCAGCGGATGCCGAATGACCAAATCCGTTCCGTCGTCGTCACCGATGTTTTTGGTGGTCGAAGTGAACGTCACTGTGTCCCCCGGACGGACCGAACTTGGATCAGCCAGAAGCCTGGTTTCGATGACCGGTTTGCGGCTCCGAATCGACGTAAAAATTCCGCCCACGAAATACACGTCATCGACGGAATTGGCTTGCAGCGACGCCTGCGTGTCGTTCGCTTTCAACATCGACGAAATGTCGATTTGATCCAAATCCAGCCCTGACATGCTTCCGGCGGTGCCCGTTAGTTGCGGCAAGTCTCCCGTGATCGAAACCGGCGAACCTCCGAAGCTGCGCGTGCTGTTAAACACATTGTCTGGGTTGTTTTGCGCGTCACCGACAGGCTTTCCGTTAAACAGAAACGAATCTCGCTTGTCCGTGTCGCCTTCGTATCCAATCAGGCCCAACCGACCCTGTGGATTGCCACCCTCGGGAACGCGAAAACCGATGACGCCCAGGTTTACGCTGCGTCCCAAGTCCACGCTGTCGAGGCCGTCGTAAATCGTGATGTTTCGCACCGGCTCTTTGTCGTTGCGATACACAACCACCATCGACCACGCATTGAACTGCACGTCCTCGTCGCGGTTTACAACGTTTCGACGCACCACTTTGCCGCACCGATACGCGCCCGACCCATACCTTTGCAGGACAGCGGTGATGTCGTAGCTCGCTTGGTACACCTGACCGCCACCACCGCCGACACTCGCGTGAACATCTGTCGTTGGGTTTGGCAACACGCTCATCGAAAAACCCTGCGCGCCCACTTTTTCAAACGCGATCGCGCTTTTCGCCAAATCCGGGTCCTCGCCCAGATTTCCGCCCCAATACAACCGCGCATACAACACCTGCGACGACGGAGGCAGCGACAACATCGCCGTGCTGCGCGCATCGCCGATCGTCGTGCTCAGGTCCGCGTTTGCCGTCGTATCGTCGGCTCGCCACAGCACGTCCGACGAACTGTCCTCGATCGTCGCCGCGTCGCCGCAATTTCCGACTTTTCCCACCACCGGCTGCGGAGTCTGCATGCCCAGTGTGTCCGACGCTCGGCACTCCTGCCCCAGCGTGTTTCCGACGAGAACAAGGTCGCCCTTCACGTCCGTTTGAAACCGCAGCTTGGGTGCCGCCGTCGCCCACGGTGAGCCCAAACACAGCATCAGCAAAGAGAACAGAAGAGACAACACACGCTTTTTCACCAGGGACTCAATTCGCATAGAAAGAACCTCTCTTAACGTCAGGTGTTTCATCTTATTCCAGGACATCGAGAATGTCGTGCAGAGATTTGCTCGACTTTAGGGGCATTTCATATGTCTGATAAAACCCACATCGGATGAAAAGACAGGGGCTGTATTCCACCGGAGAGCGCCGGCACCAACGACCAGATTCTGGATTTCTAGAGGACAGGGACACTCGAAGACAAGGACTCCGGTTGCTGGGGAAGAGGAGAGCGAAAGAGCAAAATCGACCAAACGAATAACAAACCATTGCGAAAAAGAAGAAGGAATACACCAGAATAACTAAGTGAATTGAGCCAAGGACCTCGCCACAACAGTTGCGACAGAAAGAGCACAACGACAAACATCATCACCAATAGTTTCTTCGCACGAAACGATAAAAATATACTTAGAGGAAGAATCCAAGTTAGATATTGTGGGCTAAAAACTCTGTTTGTGACCATATAAATCACAAACAGCGTGCAAATCGCTCGCAAAGTTCTTTCTGTGAACGCCTCACGCGAAAGAGCGTGCATGCGGCGAAACAAACTGAAGAGGATCACCATCAAACCAACACCCAAAGCAGGCCACTGCATCGCCAAAAGAAGTCGAGACAGCGCAGAAAATCCATCTGTCAACGCGATTACATTGGCTGAGCCGTATCCATCTTGGACGCGCAAGCTCCCCGGAAAAAATAGATTCAACAAACCCAAAAGAGCCGCGCCAGTGCTTTCCAGTTGAAGCGGTCTTTCGCCGTGATATCGAAAGGCGTCCAATATCGCGAGACCGCTGGACGCGACGACGGGGATGGCAAATAACAAACCGCAGGCCAGTCCAGCCACACACGCTTTGGCAAAAGGCTGCCACCACGGCTTTGCAGGGGTCGTTTTCGCATGTTTCCACAAAAACAACATCCAAATGGGGGCCAGCAAAAGAGGAATTCCTTTGCAAACGACAGACAACGCAAACAATGCGCCAAATAGGTAGAAATGCGATGAAAACATCGCCAAACATTGAGCCATGATCAGAAGGGCAATGAGCGGATCAAAACGGTGGCAGAGACATGTTCCCAAAGCGAAACAAGCCACGGCGGAGAACATCCACACGGTGTGCGTTGTTTGGCCGACATCAGTTCGAGAGGAAGTCAAAAACGGCTGGAAACGAAGCGCAAAATGAATAGATACACCAATAAATAGAATCATAAGAGAGACAAATAGTTTTGTATATAGATCTCCATAATCTCCAGCCGGAAGAACGAGTGCGGGCAAGAGAGACGCAACAAAGAAACCAGGAGGATATTCAACCAAATAGTCTCGATAGGGAACCATCGGCGAAGTTGGAAAACGCAATGTAGAATCACTTTCAATTTGCGCTTTTCCTTCTTTGAAATCTTCTCGCCAGGATTCTGTGGTGCGAACATAATAAGAATAGTGCGGCTTTCCTAAGAAGGCGTTTGTGTAGGCATAATATCTTCGTATATCCCCAGAATCAGTCAAAAATGAGCGACCGAGGCGGTATACACCGATTGCAGACTGGTCCCATCGACCTTTTTGCCATTCAGCCTCTATCTCAGTTTTCATTGAATGAGGCGCACCTGCGAGCTGAATCAACAGAGTTAATAACAACCACAGCTTAAACCCTCTACCGTGAAGTTTCATGAATAGCGTTTTTCGTTTTGCAAAAGTCATTTGGAAACTTGAAAGACGTAAGGGGCGGAAGGCGTTGTGCCAGGTGGAAGGTGGAAACGCAACTCGACGGTCTGCATCTGTCCGGCAAGCAATTCGACGAGCGGCTGGGGTTGGGCCGATAGGGGTGCCTCGGTGGGCGACGAGTTTGTCGTCAACCGGACCGTCTCAGGATCGAGGGTCTGTTTCGTTTGGGTCGGGTTGATGACGAGCAACAGCAAACGCTGTTCCTCTTCGGTGTCGTGCTTGCGCAGAATGCTCACGCGCAGGTCCCGCCATTGACCCGACGCCCCGATGGCGACGGGCAGGATGGCTGGAAGCGGTGGCGGCGGTGGTCGCAGCATCCGAACGTGTGCAGCCGCCTGTTTGAGCGGGCTGGGCGTGGCGTCGAAAGGAGCCCACGCGAGCCATGCACACACAAGCGTACACAGGCATACAAGCGGGGCGATCGTGGCCCAAGGAAAACGGACCTTGTTCGGGCTCGGGGGATTGGGCAAAACCGTGTCCCAGGTTGCAGACAGCGAGACGGCGGTTGCAGCCAGCGGCGACAGCGTTTTGGGCAAAGGCCCAAAGGTCGCGGGACCCGCGTTGCCCCAATCGGACCCGGTGGCATCGCCCGTTTTTGCAGCGGGCAAGACGCGCGAAAGTTCGAGGCCGATGTGTTCAGACAGGGCGAGGGGTGCGCCCAGGTTCAAAAGTTCCGCCGAGAGTACACGGAAAATACACAACAGCGTCGGTCGTTTTTCGGCATGGACAGAAATCCCGCGATCCGAAAGGGACGACAGCGCCTCGGGCAGCGGCTCGCGGAGCGGCAGGGATTTGAGCAACACACACAGCGAATACACATCGGAAGCTACCGTCGCCAAACGCCAACTTTTTCGCACCTCGGGCGCAATCGGATCGTGCAGCGCGGAAGGTTTGCACAGGGGCGCAAAACACAAGACCTGGACGCGACCTTGTGGACTCACAAAAATGCAGCTTGCATCGACGGCACCGTGGCCCTTTGGGAAACCCCGTTGACGAAGTTGGTCGTGCAGCGCAACCAGGCCGCGTGCCGCTTCACACAGCACAGCGACGCCCCACCACACCGGGAGTTTTTCCCCGGCGGTTTTCACGATGGTGGCAAGGTCCAGACCCAGCGGTGCGTCGCTCATCGCATAGGCGGTTTTTGGATCGGCGGGCCCGCATTCATGAAAACGCAACAAGTTGTGGTGAATCACGTTGCGGAGCGGCAAAAGGTGGTGGGGCAGAAGTTCGGACAGCGGGAACCACTCGACGAGCATCGTCCGTTCGGGTTGATGCTCGCCGCCGGCCAAGACAGCTTTTCGTCGCCATCTTGTGTGGGTGAGGGTGGGTGCAGGTCCCGTGCTTGTGCGGGGCTCTACAATCCAAGTCGGCGGTTCCTGTCCCCCGTCGGCCAGCCAGAGTCGATTGGGCAGCGCCATGGCGTGTTTCCTAAAAAGCCCCCGACGGCGATGCGGACGGCCTGCGGGGTTTGCCAGACGGAAAGGCCGCGCTGGTGTTGGAGAGCACGATCGCGCCGTTCTGCGCGCACTCAGTGGCACGGCTCGAGACGTGTTGAACTGTAGCGACCCGTGGGACATGCCCCCCGAGTTCGATCACGGAAAAACCGTAGCCTCGCGCGTTCGTTTTGCCGGAAACACCCGCGTGCGATGCAGCCTGCGTGGTGACGATTCCGACGGGCGTTCGCAAAGGACGCAGGCACGGGGACAGATCGCGCCACGGTCGGAAGTTGAGGCGACGCCCTTCTGGGACCAGATCGAATACATCGGACCAGTGTGTGTGTCCGGCCAAGTGCAACACCTGAAGTCCCCGACGACCGCCCTCGATCAACAAACGCTCAAATTCGGCGCGCCCTTGATCCATGCGTCCGAAAAACCCCGCCCCCATCGGACGGAAGGTTTTGGTCAGCGCGGCCCGCGATGGTGCATGCGAGAACATGACAACACCTTTGCGACCTTTGTCGGCAGCTTGATTCAGGTCCGCCGCAAGCGTGTCGAGGCTGTCGCGATGCAGGCCTCGAGTCAGAATCCGAAAGGAGCGCACAGCGGGACCGCTATCGAAACCGACAAAATCGTATCCACCGAGTGACACGGAAAAATGCAGGAACGGATGAAACGCCCGCGCAAAGTGAACCCAGCCGGCACCGTACCGACGAACTGGGGCTCGAAACAGGCCGAATTCAATGTCGTGGTTGCCCAAAATGACCAGCACGGGCGCGCGAACGTGACGCAGAACCTGTTGGGCACCAAACTGCATGCCAGATATCTGGCCACGGTGGACCAAATCCCCGGTCACGACGACCAGATCGGGTTGTTGAAGATTCACTTCGGTGATGACTTGAAAGAGGCGCGCAAGGATTTCGGCAGAGTGTCGGTTGTCGCCCTTGCCTACATGTAGGTCGGACAAATGCGCGACCCTGAGCGTGGACAGCGTTTCGGGGTTGTCGTTCCGAAACCAAACCGCTTGGGGGCTCCGTTGAAATTCACTTTTCCCGTCGGACAGAACGAAATCATAGCCACCAGGGGACAGCGCAAAAGACGGACGGGCTTCGTACAAAACCCATGCCGCCTGCGGGCTCATCGGTCGGCGGTCTTTTTCAACCAGAGAAAGCAGGGAACACTGGGGAGAATGCTCACCCGAAAGACAGCGTACACTTTCTTCAGGGGAGGTATCGGGGGCAAGCAGCGCCGCTCGCAGCGACGGTCCACCGGATTGCTCGAGCAATTCAAGGGGGAATGCCGCACCCGTTTGAGCAATCGCGGGCACACCGAAGCGGGGACGCAGAAGACCGGCGCGCGGGGTCTGTGTGGACGGAGCAGGAAAAAAATCATTGTAACGGTGCAACACCTCGGACATCACCCACTCGTCGCGCAGTGGCACGGGCCGCAAACAACCCGCGTTGAGCATGAAAAGGAGTGCTAGTACGAGCCAGGGAAGGCGCATGATGAAACCTGATTACCGACGGCGAAAGGCGGGTTGACCCGTCGGCGGTGGAGGCTGGACGACGCGAGTCGCCGGGGAATGCATAGGGGGCTGAAACACCGGAGGCCGGTGGACCGGAGGCGGAACGGGGCGCGGTTCAAAAGTAGGGCGCTGTACCGGAGGCGGAACGGGGCGCGGTTCAAACGTAGGGCGCTGTACCGGAGGCGGAACGGGGCGCGGTTCAAAAGTAGGGCGCTGTACCGGAGGCGGAACGGGGCGCGGTTCAAACGTAGGGCGCGGATAGGAAGGGGGCCGATGCTCTGGAACTTGGGGCTGCTGCTGGGGCGGCATGTTTGGATGCGGGTGTTCATCGTGGCCAGGTCGTTGAAAAATCGGTGGCCTGTGCAGCGGTGGCTGAGGTCCTGGCTGGAAAACAGGGGGTCGTTGCGTCGGCTCCGTTGGGAATCCCGGCCTTTGAGAGGGCGGAGGGAACCCCGGACGCTGATGAGGAGATGGAAAACCCGGATTCTGCCCAGCCGGCGGGAACCCCGGACGTTGATAAGGGGGCGGGAACCCCGGACGTTGATAAGGAGGCGGGAACCCCGGACGTTGATAAGGAGGCGGGAACCCCGGACGTTGATAAGGAGGCGGGAACCCCGGACGTTGATAAGGAAGCGGGAACCCCGGACGATTGGGTGGTCCCTGGAATGCTCCCGGTCGATTGTAGGGAGAGTAATAGCTTCGCTGAAACAGAGGCACGCCAGGACGCACAACGACGTGGGAACGTGGCAACGAAATTTGGATGGAACCGAGCGGAGCAGGCACGACGCGGACACCGGGGAAGTGATGCAACGGAGGCCCGACAATCACCCGGTTTGTGCCGATCGATCGGTAGTCGTTCGCAATCGTTGTTCGCAGAAAAAGATTCGGCAGAAGGTGCAGGCCGATTCTGATGGGACGGGGGGCCAAAATTTCGTGCGCAGCCACGAATACCCATGGCAAAAAGCGCGCTCCCATGACAGGTCGCGGGATCACCATGCCGCGCGGCGGAAGAGGAGTCCAACCGACATACCCGCCGCCCGTTCTCCAATGAACCCAAGCGGGCCCCCAAATTCGCCCAGGCACCCAAGACCAACCAAACCCAGGCAGCACAAGCCATCGTCCGTAATGGAAGGGGGCCCACCCCCAGTTGTATTCGGAAACCCAGGTCCAGCCATAGTCGGTGTAGTTCCAGCGGCCCCCGGTGTAATACGGCGTGAAATCCTGCCCGACTGCATCTGAGGAAGGCACCCATACTTGCCCATACTGTGGTGTCTGCACCCACTGTCCGTACGGCGAAAGCGCGTCTCGGAAGTCGTCGAACGCGCTTGGGTCGTATCCGTCGTCGAGATTGCTGTAGCTTTGGAAGTCTTCGTCTTTGCTACAGTCGTACATTTGGTTTTCGTCGTCGAAACAGATGCCTTCCGGTGGGGGTTGATAGACTTGGCCCGTTTGGCCGTCGTCGATCGGGTTGGTTTCGGGTTCGTCGTAGTTTGGGGTTTCCGCCGGACCGTCGGCGCGCACCACCGAAAGCGGAGCACTGAGCAACGCACAACACAAAAACGCTCGCAGGGTCAAGGTCATGGAACGGGACTCCTCACGCTTGATGACGAGTGTACGTCCGCGATCGCTCAATCGGCAGAGGAACCTTCGCCTTCTGAAACGGGTTTTTCCGCAACTTCGCTGTCTGGTGCCGTTTCCTCAGCCTCTCCGGTTTCTGGCGATTGTCTCGTCAAGTTTTCTGGCGAAATGTCTGGCGGATTTTCTGGCGGAATTTCCGTTGGAAAGTCCGTCGAAATTTGTGGCGGATTTTTTGGACTGGGCAGCTTGGCTCGACCGGACAGAAACGGATACAGCGTCGGCAAAATAAAGAGCGTCAGCAACGTGGAAGTGACGAGCCCGCCCACCACCACCGTCGCAAGTGGCCTTTGCACTTCGGCGCCTACACCTTTGGCGAGCATCATCGGAACAAAACCGAAGGCAGCGACAAGCGCCGTCATGAGCACGGGCCGAAGTCTCGAGAGAGCTGCCTCGCGCGCAGCAGTGTGGGCTTCTGCGCCGTGTTTTTCCAAATCGAGCAGCGTCGCCACCAGCACCACGCCGTTCAAAACCGCAATCCCCGATAGAGCAATAAAACCAATCGCCGCCGAAATGGACACTGGCATTCCGCGAATGGCCAGCGCGACCATGCCTCCGACGCAGGCAAACGGAACGTGTGCCAAAAGCAATAGTGCCGGGCGTGTGCGACGGAACAACAGGATGAGCAATGCGGAAATTCCGAGCAAAACGACCGGAATCACGACGCGCAAACGCTTTTTTGCCGCCGCGAGCGTCTCGTACTGACCGCCCCATTCGATGCGATAGCCCGGCGGCAGTTTCACGGTTTTTGCGACTCTTGTTTGCAGGTTTGCGACGAGAGAACCCAAGTCTTTTCCACGCACATTGAAACCGACGAGCAGCCGACGTTCCCCGTTGTGTCGCAACACAAGCGCGGGCGCTTTGCGCAGCTCGATGTCAGCCACGCGAGAAAGCGGGACGACTCCGCCTGTTGAGATGGGTAGCGGCACCGTCGGAAGCGAGAACGCCGTCGGTGACTCGGAGAGCATGCGCAACTGGACCGGTATTTTTAGCGGCCCGTCGAATGTGACACCTACCTGTATGCCCGTGCGCAACGCTTGCACGGCCTCGAGGACTTCGCCGACGGACAGGCTCGCCAAAGCAGCGTCCATCGGACGGGGGCGCACTTCCAACAGGGCAATTTCAGGCGGAGCCAAAATTTTGACATCCTCGGCCCCTTTTTCCTGTCGGCACTCGGTTTCAACCGCTTCGGCCAGCCGTCGGAGTTCGCGCAGATCTTCTCCGAAAACGCTCACCGCCACGTCGCTGACCGCACCAGCGAGTATTTCGTTGAAACGCATTTGAATGGGTTGCGTAAACGACGGATCGCCGCCGGGTGCTCGACGTGCAAGAAGTTTGTCGATTTCCTCGATCAGGGCTTCTCGCGACAGTCCTTTCCGCCACGATTCGCGCGGTTTGAGGGCGACGAACACATCGGCTTGTTCAAGGCCCATGATGTCGGTCGCCACCGACGGACTTCCGACGCGCGAAACCACTTGGGTGACTTCTGGAATCTCCGACAGCAACACCCGTTCCAATTTTCCAGCTTCCGAAACCGCTTGAGGGAGCGAAATGTCCGACGAGCGCGTGGTCTGAATCACCATGTCGCCCTCGTCGAGCTGGGGGACAAATTCACTGCCTGCACGCAAAAACAGACCCAACCCGACGACGAGCAGCAACGCAGAAGCTCCCCCGACCCACAGCGGATGACGCACCGACCAAAACAACGCCGGTCGATATGCACGCAAAAACCATCGAAACAAGAACGGCGGCGCAGCCTGAACTTTGCCGACCTCTCGTCGAGAAAGCAGGAAACTTGCGCTGGCGGGAATGAACGACAACGCCAGGAGCAGCGACGTAAACAGCGCAAACACCACCGTCGCCGCCATCGGTCGAAACATCTTTCCCTCGACGCCATCCAACGAAAGCACTGGCACATACACAAGCAAAATGACCGTGACGGAAAACAGCACCGGTTTGGCCACTTCCTGGCACGCTTGTCCGACGGCGCGTTGCCAGCTTGTCGCGTCGTATTCCTGGGTCGCGTCCAGGCGATGAAACAGATGCTCGACCATCACGACGGAACCATCGACGAGAAGGCCGAAATCAAGCGCGCCGAGGCTCATCAGATTGCCCGGAATGCCAAACGCGACCATGCCGATCGCCGCTCCCAGCATCGAGAGCGGAATCGCCAGAGCCGTCAGAAGCGCCGCGCGAAAACTCCCGAGGAGCAAGAGCAACAAACTGACCACCAACAGCGCGCCCTCGAGCAGGTTTTTTCCGACGGTGCGCAGCGTGTTCATCACCAAATGACTGCGGTCATAAATCAGCTCGACACGAACGTCTTTCGGCAGTTGTTCTTTGATGTGCTCCATGCGCTCGGTCAGGCCAGACATCACTTGGAGCGCGTTTTCCCCACGGAGCATTTGCGCCATCAGGTAGACCGTTTCCCCTTGGCCATTTCTCGACGCTGCCCCGAGCCTGGGACGTTCTCCTTCCAAAATCTCGGCCACATCGCCGACGCGCACGGGCGGCACGCCGTCCTCAGACGGAGCATCCGAACCGGCTTCGAGCAACAAACCACCAATCTCTGCCGGAATTTGCGGATAGAAAGTCCCTCGCAACAGGGCTTGCCCCGATCCAGCCGGCAGTGCAGTCCCCGCGACGCCGCCGATGCTGTTTTCCAACGTGTTTCGCACCCGTCGAAGATCGAGTCTTCTCGTCGCCAGGCGCATCGGATCGACCCGCACGTCCATGGTTCGTTCTTGCCCTCCCCAGGTGTTGACTTCGACCACACCAGGAACCGAACGCAAACGTGGTGCGATTTGGAGCGTGGAAAGTTCTAGAAGTTCTCTAGGTGTCCGTTGGGAAGAGGTGACAGCGACATGGAAAATCTCGCCCAAGCCACCCGTAATCGGTCCAAGTTGAGGTTTCTCGGTTTGCGAGGGCAAGTCGGCTGTATCGAGCCGCTCGGTGATGAGCTGACGGGCATCGAGCACCGGTACCTCGTCCTCGAACACTGCCGTCACCGACGAGATTCCGAACCGCGAAATGCTGCGCTGCTCGACGAGTCCCGGCAGGCCACCGAGCGCAACCTCAATCGGGCGCGTCACCAACCGTTCGACTTCCTCGGGGGAAAAACCCGGCGCGCGTGTCAAAACCAACACTTGGTTGTTGGTGATGTCCGGCAGCGCGTCGAATTTGAGCCTCGTCGAAAGAACCGCAAAAACCGCCATCACTGCCAGCCAAACCAGCACAGCAGTTCGACGGTGGAGCACGGAACCTTTCGCCCATTTCGCCACCCACGAGTTCGTTTCTTCGTCTGAATGGGCCCCGCTCATCGTTCCACTCCGCCCACACCGCTCAATTGGTGCTGGCTGGCGTCCTGCGCAATCCAATCGTCGTCGCGGAGTTCCGGCGCAGAAACCAGAGCCTCGACGGAAGAACTCCACTGCACTCGAACCGAAACGGGTTCCGGTTGGTCTTTTGCGCCGCGCCGAACAATCTGCGCTCCCGTGCCCACAATTTTCAGTGCTCTCGACGGAACGACATACGATTTGTCCTGTCCCTGTTGGGGTTTGGACAGGACAACCACTTTTCCCCACAACCCCGGAACGAGCTCTGCTTCGCTGGTCGCTGGCGTATTTCCGGTCAGGTTTCCGGGCGCGCCGCTTTCCTCGACGACCAGCCACGAAAGCCGCGTTCCATCTCGGCTGTCGGCTTGCGGAGAGCGTTCCAGAAGCCGCAGCGGCATTCGTTTTCCCGACGGCAGCCGCAGTTCAAATCGCGCATGTTCCGGCACGTTCGACAGAAGCCGCGCCTCGATGCGATGGTCCTGCGCGCCCACGATTTTCAAAAGCGCGGTCCCCGGCGAAACCACATTTCCCAGATTGACGCTGACGCTGACCACCACGCCCGCAATCGGGCTGCGCAACGTGATTTTTCCGCCGTTTTGCAAAAAAGTAGCCGCCTCGTGCGCCGAAACACCCGCCGCTTGCAACACGGCTGTGGCCTCCAGTTGCGTGGCTTTGGCCTCAGCGATCCGTGCGTCGGTTTCGAGCTGATCCGAAAGCCGCGCCAAACCCTCGTTTTTGAGCGCCAAAAGCTGTTCTTTTCGCTGAAGGTGCGCTTGCAGCCGCAGACCCGCGCCGACAAGACTGCCTGCCGCTCGCAGGACTTCGGGGGCCAGCACGATGCAAACCGGCTCACCTGCCGCCACGCGCTGTCCCGGTTGCACCAAGAGTTTCGTGACCTGCGCCGAAAACACTGGCATCACGTTGGCGATCGAGCCCGGCGACGGAAGGATTTGCGCCGGACCCTCGAACAACGGAGTTTGCGCGCTGGGCTGAAGTTTCACCCACGGCGTGGCTGCGCTCGTGAGCCCTGCGGTTTGTGCTGCGTCGGGCAAGGTGTGATGTTGCGCTACCTCAACGGTGTTTTTTTGGCAACCCCATGCGGTCCACACCAGGCCAACCAACCCGAGCGCCATTTCCCGCTTCATGGCTTGGCTCCGACAGTGGGTGTATGTGTCGGCGTGTAGGTCGGGGGTGCCGTGGGTGGCTCACTGTGAAGATGCTGCAAAAGCTGCGACAGGAAAAAGCGGCTCGCGGCGTGTTCGGCTTGTGCGCGACCCAGACGGCCTCTTTGCGAGAATGCCGCCCGTCGCTGAAGCAACACTTCCAAAATCGTTGCTTCGCCGAGTTCCAAAAGACGTTCTTTCAGCCGCAGCGTTTGTTCCGTCGCGGGCAGTGCCGTGTCGCGCAGCTTTCGCACGATCTCATCGCTGTGTTCCAAATCGTGCAGCGCCCACGTCACACGAATCCGCGCCGCCAGCGTGCTTTCGGCAAAATCGCCCTGTTTTTGTGCGAGCACCGAAAGAGCGTTGGCTCGTTCGCGTTCGCCTCGATCGAACAGCGGCAATTGAAACCCCAAAAGGCCCACCAGCGAATACGGCACCGTCGGTTCCCGTGCAAACTGAGCCCCAAGCCACATCGAACCTGCCTTCTGGCTGCGCAATTCTTCGAGCCGCGCTGCCTCGGCGGCAACCGCCTCCTGTGTTTCCTTCACCGACGGAAAAAGCGCCGCCTGTGAAAACAGCGTTTTGCGCATCGCGTCGTTCATGTCGGGCAACGCAATCGACGGCAACTTGCCTTTGGGCCGAAGAGGCGCTTGCCCACCCCGACCAAGACTCGCGGAAAGTTCCAAACCTTGCTCGAACGCTTCTCCTTCCAGCGACAGCAGACTCAGTTCAGCCTCGGCCAAGTAACTTTCCGCTTCGCTTTTGTCGGCCATCGTCATCGCGCCGATGTGCACCGCTCGCGCCGTTCGTTCGGCCAATTTCTGGGCCAATTCGACCTCGTGCTCCGCTGCGTGAAGGACTTGCATCGTCCCCCACAAACGCAACCAAGCTCGTCCCGCTGCAAGTGTTCGGTCAAACCTCAGACGAGCCAGTTCCGCTTCAAGTTGTTTTTGTTCTGCGTGCGCCGCCTGTTTTCGAGCCCGCGAGTACTGCCCGAACGAGAACGGCTGCTGAGCATTCACTTGCGCTTCCAGACCTCCCACCTCTGTTTCCCGACGATATCCGGCCTGGATAGCAACCTGAGGGTTGTTCGTCACCGTCGAGATGTTTCGATCCATCTCACGCTTGTCCGAAAGGGCCTTCGAGGTGGCAGTCAGCCTCGGTGCCGACAAAGCTTCTTGCAGCGCAGAATCGAACGAAAGTTCTGCCAAGCTCCCATTGTCCGTTGCTCCAATTTCCGTTGGCAAAACCGCGAAACAAACAACCAGCCACCTGACGCACGCGACGCGGATACGCATGGAAACGGGATGTACACTCTTTTTTTGCCGGCGAAAAGCGCGCTTTTCTTACAGCCGTGTCCGCGCTTCGTCGAGAACCGCCCGAATTTTTGGGGACACCTTGACCGGATCGAGTTCAAAGTCCGGTCGCAGGCGCAACAGCGCAAGAAACACCCCGATCGACAAGTCCCGTTGCCCGAGCGCAACATATCCGCTCGCCAAAAGCTCATAGGCCTGCACTTGCTGGTCCAGCGTCGGTTGGGTTTCCGCGAGCGTTCGAGTCAGCAACACCACCGACTCGACATATTGGCCCGTCTGAAACAGTTGTTTTGCCTTCAGAAACCCCACATCAAACCGAGCGCGTTCGACTTTGTGAGACGGCGACACCACCGCCACCGCTCCCCTCGCGTCATGTTTCTGAGGCGCGCCGGTCATCTTCATTCGACTCGCCACCGTGCTTTTCGCCGGTCCCACCGATTCTGTCCGAGCCAAGGCCGGAAAAGACCCTGCCCAAACGACCCAACCCGCGACCCCACACGCTTGAAGATGCCGTCTCATTTTTCTTGTCCCCAGCGCTGCATGCGGACGTGCATCGTTCGGTGTTCGCCTGCCGAGAGATCCAACACCTGTCGAACGGGCCGAAAAAACGGGCCGCGCAGCTCGACGAAATGCCGGCCCGGCCACAAGCGCAAAGGCGTCGCAAACGGCGTCGTTTCCACAACCGTCTCGTCGATGACCACTTCCGCCCACGGATCAGCCGTCAGGGACAACCGAGCCAGTTTTTCGTTCGGCACCGTCGGTGCGGCAAGAGGCGATGGCAACAAGCCCGGCAAGAGTGCCCGCACGAGCGCCACTGACGACAAAAACAAGACCAGCACCGCTGCATGCGCAAGAGGCAGTCGCATCGCGTTTGGAAGTACCAAGCGTCGCCGAGCTTTCACCGTCGCGATCGACCGATCCGCAGCGAGAGAGGAACGCGGTTGCAATCCATGCTCGACCAGAAACTCCACGATGTGTGCATGGCCGTTGGCTTCCACGCGCTCCCCGACGAAACCTTCCAGCGCGCAAAGCAGTTGTTCGGGCGTCCGGTATCGATCGTTTTTCTTTTTGTGCAGGCAGCGGTTGACGATGTTCGCAAGCTTCGGCGGCACCCGAGGGCAGCGTTTGTCCATCGACGGATGCGGCTGCGTCCGAATCTTCTCGGCCAGGGTGTGACGGTCGTCTTCCACAAACGGCTTTGCTCCCGTCAGCATTTGGTACAGCACCACGCCCAGCGAAAATTGATCTGAACGCCAATCCAGCCGTTCGCCCACAATCTGTTCCGGGCTCATGTAACTCGGCGTTCCCAGGGTCGCTCCCGTCGCGGTCAGATCTCCTGCGTGCCTGGGATCGTCCGCAATCCCAAAATCCCCGAGCTTGACGATGCCGTGCCGGTTGAGCAGCACATTCGCTGGTTTCAAGTCACGGTGCAGCACGCCCATCGTGTGCAGATAGCTGAGCGCCCGCGCGATTTGCAGCGCGATGCAAGCCGCGACCGTCGGAGGAATGCGCGGCACTTTTTCCAGCAAATCGAAAAGGTCGATGCCTTCGACCAGCTCCATCACGATGAACAGCGCGCCGTGTTCGCGCACAAACTCGTAGACGTGAATCAGGTTCTCGTGCTGAAGCTGCGCGAGTGTGTGTGCTTCTCGCTCGAACCGCTCGGCGAACACCTGATCCTGCTGAACCGACGACTTGAGGGCTTTCACCGCGACGGGACGGTTCAGCGTTTCCTGCACCGCGCGGTACAGCACCGCCATGCCGCCCGACGCCAACTCGGCTTCAATGCGGCAGGAACCGACTCTCTCGAGCATCGCAGATCCCTTCCGCGCCGCGCGCGTTCCATAGTCTTAAGCGCCGAGAAGAAACGGGTGGGCGCAAGGGTGTTTCTAAATGCACGTCACTGAGATAGCATATCGCCCCGAGTCATCCTCTGTCTTTTTGAGGGTTTGGGTGCGCGACGAAGCCAACGAAACGCTCATGGTCCGATTTCGAGGCGGCGATCCGCGCGCCTTCGAGCTTTTGCTCGAGCGTCACCAGAAGCCCATTTTCCAATTTGTCTTTCGTTCCGTCGGCGTAAAAGCTGTCGCCGAGGAGCTGACGCAAGAGACGTTCCTGCGCGTCATCAAGCAAAAAGATCACTACGAAGAGCGGGCGCGGTTCACGACTTGGCTGTACACCCTCGCCCGCAACCTTTGCATCGATCACTCTCGACGCATGCAGCATCGGCGGGCCAAAAGCCTCGACGCGGTGGACGAGGAAGGGCACAGCCTTCTCGAACGCACCGCAGACAAGGCGCTGTCCGTCGAAAGGCAGGCCGTATCCGAGGAGCTTCAAAAGAAGCTGCGCGCAGCCATCGAGACCTTGCCCGACGACCAGCGCGAGGTGTTTTTGTTGCGCGAAGAGGCCGATCTTTCGTTCAAGGAAATCGCCGAGATCGTCGGAATTTCCGAGAACACCGTCAAAAGCCGAATGCGATACGCCCTGACCAAGTTGCGGTCGCTTTTGGAAGAATATGAAGACATGGCGCGAGCACTCTCATGAGCGAGCAGTGTAAATACGACGAACAGGTGCTCGACTATCTGTACGGCGAGCTGGCCGACGCAGAACGGGCAGAGTTTGCAGGGCATTTGGCCTCCTGCGCAGCGTGTACAAAGGAAGTCGAAGCCCTGTCTTTCGTGCGACAAAAGGCTGCTGCCTTGCCCAAGCCGTCGCTTTCCCACGACGCGGCGGCGCGGATGAAGGCGCAACTCATGGAGGCCGCCCTCGGTGCCCCAAAAGGCTCTACCGTCTCGACCGGAGGCGGGAAAATCCTGGCATTTCCCTCGGGCAGAGTTCGCCGGTTTATGACCCATCCTGCGACCGCCCTGTTCACGGTGGCTGCCGCTGCCGCGCTGCTCGTCGTGTTTACGTCCAGCGAACCCAAAGTTCTCGTGTCCGATACTCCGGTTCCGAGCCCGTCTGTCGGCCCGACCGTCACTGTGCCGGTCTCGAAAGAAGCACTGTCTGCCTTTGCAGATCGCCCCGCCCCGCCAGCACCACCGACGCAAGGACCCGGTGTTGCCGCGCTGACCGCAAAAAAGGCCGAGTCCGCCGCCCAGCCCGTTGTGTACGGCAACGCCACCCCCGATTCCAAGCCAGCCGACCGTGCGGGCGTGTCCCGCGTGGCCGGTGACGTTGTTACCGTTGTTCCGTCGGCCCCGCCGCCCAAACCCATCGCGGAAAGCCCCGCCTTCGGACAGGCTGTGCGGTCAGACGATGTTCCCGCCGAGCCGTCGAAGAAGACCCTGGCCCAGACCGGTGTTTCGACCGGGGCCTCGAATGCCGGTCCCCGGGAATTTGCGCAGCCGCCTCCTGCGCTTGCCGAGGAAGCTGAGCCAGCCGAAAACCGAGCGCAGGTCCGTGGGCCAGTCGTCGCCGGTTCGAGCGTTGCAACAGCCCCCGCCCAGGAGCGCCGCTCGGGCGGACTTGTCGAGCAACAGGAACAACAGCAACGGGAGCGCACCATCCAACAGCTCGAGCGCGCCGAGCTGGCCCAGGTTCCCCCGCCCACCCAAGCGCCTGTGCAGGCCGCATCGCCTGTCGAAGCCGAAGTTCAGGCTGCCCGCGCCGGGACGGGCCAGACGCGCAACCTGCGCCCACGCGACACAGAAACCTTGGCTGACGAAGACAAGGCCACAGGGAATGCGGGCGTCCCGGCTGCCGACGGCAACCTTGCTGGCGAGTGGTTGGCCCAGGCGAACGAGTCGATTCGGCTGCGCCGTTGTGACCAGGCCCGCGAGACCCTGACCAAAATCGAGCGGCGGTTTCCATCCGCCCCAGGTCTCGTCGAAGCGAAGCTGTCCTGGCAACAGGAATGCGGCACGCGCGCGACCCCGCAGAACAACCTGCCTGCCGCCAATCGCGATCAGGTCGCCCCGCAGCAGAACTACCAGAACTTGCAGCAGCGCAACCTGGCGCTTCCGTCTGCCCCGCGCCCGATCTCCGTGCCCAAAATGGAACGCGCGTTCGAGCCGAGCAGCTTCAAACGCGCCGCCGTGGTCAAGAAGGCCGCGCCGCCTCCGTCGCCTGCGAACAACGCCCCCGCCAAAGCCAAGGCCCAGACCTCCAAAGCCGACGCAGCCTACTAACTCCTCCCAAACCCGCGCCCCAACAAACCCCGGCCAGAGCCGCCCCGAACCAGCCGAATCGCGGAGTCTCGCCAGGGTCATGGGGATGTTCGTTGGAGACCAGCGGATACTCGCGGGGGTCATGGGGATGTTCGTTGGAGACCAGCGGATACTCGCGGGGGTCATGGGGATGTTCGTTGGAGACTAGCGGAGTCTCGCCAGGGTCATGGGGATGTTCGTTGGAGACTAGCGGATACTCGCCAGGGTCATGGAAATGATGTCTGGAGGTCAGCGGGACCTCGCGGGGGTCTTGGAAATGATGTTTTGAGGTCAGCGGGACCTCGGAAGGGTCATGGAAATGATGTTTGGAGGTCAGCGGGACCTCGGAAGGGTCATGGAAATGTTCGTTGGAGGTTGGCGGGACCTCGCTGCTAGGATGCGCGGCAGATGCGCACACGGGTGTTTAATACTGCGGGGCCTTGTCGGGCCGAGTTTGATTACATGCTGTCGGCCACCTCTCGTCTGCCCGAGGTGCTGACCCTCATCGAGCAGCAAAAGTATTTCGTCCTGCACGCCCCTCGGCAGATCGGCAAGACGACGGCGATCGGGTCGCTGGCTCGGGACCTTCTGGCCGAAGAGCGGTACACAGGGGCTTTGGTGTCCGTCGAGGTGGGGGCCGCGTTCCGACACGACCCGGCGGCCTGCGAGCGCGCGATTTTGTCCACTTGGCGCGACACGCTCCGAGCCCGGTTGCCCCCCGACAGGCAGCCTCCCCCCTGGCCCGAGGCAGCGCCCGGAGGCCAGATTCGCGCCGCGCTCGGGGCCTGGGCGCACAAGTGCGCCGAGCAGGG
>Ga0268298_10000406_pt1 | contig 55460 bp, 34 predicted proteins | sample WWTPWeurt_MetaG_FD_194462 | JGI IMG/M metagenome (GOLD analysis project Ga0268298, IMG submission 194462) | Activated sludge microbial communities from WWTP in Nijmegen, Gelderland, Netherland - WWTP Weurt | ecosystem: Engineered > WWTP > Aerobic digester > Activated sludge | place... | reverse complement strand
ACAGCCAGATACACATTGGGATCCCGGACTTCATCATAGAGCAAGAAAGCTGGTTCAGCGACAAACATACTTCCAGGGGCAAGCATTACATCCCGAATGTTCTGAGAAAGCGAGCGATTGGGGTCCAACCATTCCAGATAGGCTGGCACGCCTCCTACAATCGCGAAAGCAGCAACCCGCTCTTCTGCAGACCAGTTCGGTAGAAATTCGCGTAAGCTTGAATAGGCCAGTGGCTGAAGATGCCATTGCCCCGTCATTCTGCCAAACAGTGGGGATTGGCGGGTCATCAACATTTCCATTGTATGGATTTGCGAGCCGCACAAAACCAGGATCAGGTTAGAAGATTTGAAATGATTATCCCAGGCATGCTGTAAAGCCGAAAGCATGGCCGGATCAGAATCGGCAGCATAGGGCAGCTCGTCAAGGATTAAAATTCGTTTCTGTTGTCCAATAACGCTTGCAGCAGCATCCCATACATCCGCCCAGCTTTCAAAAATAGGTGCCCGGTTGATGGGCATTCCCAGTAAAGATGCATAAAGTTTTCTGCGCTGCAAACTGGCAGGTTCTTTTTCTGCGGACCAGAATGTGGCGGGGATATCCGTCTGGGCTGCCCAATGGCGCAGTAACGATGTTTTCCCAATTCTTCTGCGTCCGTATACCAGGATCATTTGAGCAGGACCTGGATGCTGACGCGAGAGCAGGTTATTTAGAAATGCCAGTTCTTGTTGTCGATCAATAAACATAATCCGCCTCCGCTTTAGACCACTTGAGGATTATTATAATTCACGCGTGGCTAAATTCAAATCCTTTTCTTCGATATATCATCTGATGCTGAGTCTCAAATATATGGCTCACAACAAATAATGTAGAGTCTCATAAATATTGTAGCGTCTCAGATATTTGAGACTCGACAAATAAGAATATTTACTGAAATGAGGATAAAATTTAGCATAAAATAGATTATACTATTTTTGAACATGCTAACTGGAGAATGAAATGAAAACCTTGTTCATTGGTCGATCTCGAGAACTGAGTGAGTTAAATCGCCTATATCAAAGTAAGAAAGCCGAGTTTCTCATACTTTATGGACGCCGTCGGATTGGGAAGACGCGCCTAATTACGCATTGGATGGAAACCGCACACAGTATTGTTAACCCTTCGAGTAAACCGCGTGCTTTCTTTTGGGTGGCAGAACCAACCTCATCGTACGATCAGCTTCGTTCTTTTTCGCAGGCTGTTTTCAGGTTCGAATCACCCCAATCACAGCCCCCTATGGATATGTCGTATGGCGATTGGCGTACGGCATTTGAAACACTAGCCCGTCTGGCCGAAAAAGAACGCACCGTAGTCATTATCGATGAATTCACTTACCTTCTGGAGGCCGAACCGGCCGTTTCGGCGTATTTGCAGCACACCTGGGATCATGTTTTGAGCCAATCGAACCTGTTTTTGATCATCTCGGGCTCACACCTGGGAATGATGCAGCGCCAGGTGTTGTCCTATCAGGCCCCCTTGTATGGACGCTCCACCGCCAACCTGCTTTTGCAGCCGCTGCCGTTTGGGGTAACCCAGGAATTTTTTCCAAATTATCAGCCGGATGAGCGAGTGGCTGTCTATGCTATGCTGGGCGGTGTGCCAGCTTATTGGGAAAAATTTGATCCACAAAAAAGTGTTTCCGAGAATATTCGGTCAGAGCTGCTGAGTTACAGCGCTTCCATGCACGATGAACCTCGGCTGCTCCTGGCAGATTTCTTACACCAGCCACACAATTATGTATCCATTTTCAGAGCAATCGCCAGCGGAGCTGGGACGCCAAAAGAAATTGCCCGTTTATCAGGCCTGGACGCGAAGCATATCCCGCAGTATTTAACCGTGTTGACAGACACTGGCTTTCTTGCTCGCCGGGTGCCTGTGACACAGCCGGGCGCGTCACGATCGGGCCGTCACTTCATTACCGATCCTTTTCTTCGCTTTTATTACCGCTTTTTGGCCAGACGCCAGTCGCAGCTGGCTTTGGGGGGCGAGGAGCAGTCTTTGGAGGAGCTCAAGCGCCATCTTTTGGATTTTATTGGCACATATACCTGGGAAGAATTGTGCCAGGAATGGCAGCTGCGAGCCACAGGGCAGCACCGCCTGCCTTTTCTGCCGGACCAGGTGGGCAGCGCATGGACCAAGAAGGCTCAGGTGGATGTGGTAGGGATTAATTCCATGGAAAAGACCCTGATCCTGGGGGAATGTAAATGGAGCCCAAAGGTGATGGGCCGAGATGTATTAGACGATTTGGTGAAGAAAACGGAAGAATTTGTCTCGCCAGAAGGTCGTTGGAGGATATACTATCTTGGGTTTGCTCGGGGTGGGTGGACCCAGGAAGCACAAAACTTTGCCGATACGGTTGGTAAGACTGTGGTTCAGGGTGAAAATTGGCATGCTGTTGGTATGCGCCTTCTGGATCTTCAGAAGGTGGATCAGGACCTGTCGGATTGGAGCAAAGGCAACAATACTGAGGTAGTTATCCAGATATGAGGGAGACTATTTCGCTGCTGCATTAACTGTAGCTGAGCGAGTCGTCGGGATTTTGCCTGCGCGATTTTGTACAATGGATGGTAGTTTTCAACCAAGAAGCCTGAATCGATGCTCCTGAACAGTCCTGGATAGAGCAGCGATAACATATTCCCTTTGAAAACATTTCTGCTCCATTTCAAAATTGTAGGACAGGGAAGTTATCCTTAGGATATCTTCCCTGATTTCCAGGATATTACCCTCAGGGAAAAATTTGGCTTGAAAACCCATATATAATTTGATCAGTGGTGTACGCAGGCTCTTGAAAAAAGGGCCGGTACACCACTTTTCATTCCAACCCAATTCTTTTTTTCGGAGGACAAAATATGTTGTATCAAATCGCTGTCAAAACCTACTGCAAGCTCGCCAACGCTGTCAATGACCGCAAGGCCGAACTGGACGAAAAGGCTCTGCTGATCGGCCTGTTCGTCATCGCCGCCATCGCCGGTCTGACCACCCTGGCGACTGCCGTGTCCGGCCGCTTCACCAGCCTGGCCGGCTCGCTGTAACCATAATTCAACAACCAAGGAGACCCTGAATGCTTACTAACCGCTTTATCAAATTCACTGCAGACGACCGGGCTGAACTCGACGAGAAGGCCCTGCTGATTGGCCTGTTCGTGATTGCCGCCATTGCCGGCCTGACTACCCTGGCGACTGCCGTGTCTGGCCGCTTTACCGACCTGGCTGCATCCCTGTAAACCACCCCACCATCCCTGGAGGGTGAAACCGAATTTCTGGTTTCACCCTCCAGAAGGGAGTAACCATGATCAAGCGCCTGAAGGGATTTTTCAAAGACATCCGGGCTGAGCTGGATGAGGCGGCTTTTGTCCTCCCCGTCCTGCTGCTGGTCACTTTTGGCCTGGTGAACCTCTCCATGCTTGGCTATGCGGCCATGGCGGCCAACAACGCCGCCAATTTTGGCGCCCGGATGGCATCGGTGGCCCAGAACAACCAGTTTGGCGTGGCGCAGTCGGCTGCAAATTCCATGCTCAATGGAATTACCGTCGGCGACTATGTGGTTTCTGTGCAGGGCGGCGGCGTTCCGGGCAGCATTGTGCGTGTTCAGGTCCAGTACAGCGTACCCAATTATTTCCAAGGGTTGGCTTCCATGTTTGGGGTTTCCTCGCCGGGCAGCTTTATCGGCACCTCCAGAGCAGATTTCCGCCAGGAGGGCTGGTGATGGCTTCCCCTGCGCCCATTAAACATAAGGGTGAATGCGGCTCGTCCTTGGCCTGGACCGCTCTGGTGCTCTCGATCATCCTGATCCCACTGCTGACCCTGATCACCGATGGCGGGCGGCTCCTGACCGTGCGCAGCCGGCTCCAGACCGCCACCGATGCGGCCTGCGAGGATGCAGCCTGGTCGGCGGCCGACTACCGCACATTTCGGGAGAGCGGCGAGGTGACCTTCGAGCAGAACTATGTCTGGCTTGCTCGGGCTCAAACCACCTTTTACCAGAGTTTGAACGATCAGAACCGGCTTGGCTACACTGCATTCATCCATGTAACGCCAGACTTTCAAAGCGCCCTGATGGCCTGCAGTTCGTCTGCGCAGGTGGATCTGCTCTCCGGCGCCGGGCTGGTAGGCTCGCCCCTCACCATTTCCACAGCATCCGTCTCTCGTATCCGTTTTCGCAATGCACCTTGAAATGTCACCCCTGAACAAACATCAGAATCTGGGCTATGGACTGAGCAAGTCCATGTTCCAGGTTCCCAGACTATCCAGACTGAATTCATGCCGAACGTGTTGGGCTTGGCCCGGGGGAGCCCAACACTACGTAGGCTCGAGGGCTCTACTTTTACTCGAAAGCAGGGAACCTCTCTATGGATTACAAGTCCTGTATAGCCTGGATGTGGATGGCCTTGTTCAGGCTGATCATAACCCTTTTTGTGGGCTGGCTTTTGGCAGAGCGCATGCTGGCGCAGTACCGCGCCCTGGCGAGAATCCTCTCCCAGTTCTAGCCAGAAGCGTCAGGAGGCGGCACTTGGCCGTTCTCCGGCCCCAGCCACAGTTTTGCGGAGTAAATTATGGAAATTGAAGTAAGCCGCAGCCGGCAGGAATATCTTGTGACTTCCCTCATTCTCTTGAGTGTATTGGCGTTGACCGTGCTCGGATTCATCGGCTACGCCGTCACACCCCACACCACCAACGGCAGCGCTGCACTCTTGACCTGGGAAGAATGGCAGCTGACAAAGGCCAGGTTAGCATACCAGACCGAAAAATCTGGCATGCAGAACGACGTTTACCGCCTGCGTTCAACCCTGGCTGGCGCAGCAGACCCGGTGCGCACCCAGATTCAAGTCGAGCGCATGCTTCAAGATCATCAGAGCGGCCTGAACACACTCAGTGTGGAGCGCAGTCTCCTCAACAGCGCCATCCAGGCGGTCGGGGATTGGAGCATCGGCGCGGCGCCGTTTGAGCAGGCGGATCAGGCCGTACAGGCTGTAGAAGACATCCTGACTGATTCTTCCGAACTTCAAAGCCCCGTCTACCAGATCTTTTTACCCAAGGTGGCCCGATGATGAGCTGGAAAGCAAATCCAACCGAACAAACCAGCAGCGCCGGGATCGTGCGCCAGCGGATGTTTGCAGATCTGCAGGGCGCCGAGATCGCCTCACACGCACAGGCGCTTCAGGAAGCCCGAACTCTGCGCAAGGTCCTGTCCGATCTGGCCGGCAAACTGGACGGCCAGAGGGTGCAGGACCTGCTCCACAAGTCACCTGGATACTTTGAGCGCTTTGCCCCCGAAGAATGGGCAGACTTCTTTCGCTCCATTCCTTCCGAGCGGTTGGCTCAAGAATCTGCGTTGGTAGAAATCCAGCGCCTGCGCCAGGCTCTGGCCAGCGCCGAGGAGAAAATCAAGGAACTGTCTCGCTCGGAAACGCCGTCAAGACCAAGCGAACCCGCCAGGAAGCCCGCTGTGCATCCCTCCAAAAGTCCGGCTGCGGTCAAGCAGCCAGCTCCACAGTCCCAGCCGCCGGATCCAGGCATTTTCCTCGGCCAGTACCGGACAGTCTTAGAATCCATGTCCAACTGGCAAACGCCTGCCAGACCAGAGGGGTTCAAACACCTGGTCTCGGATGACCCCCTGCGCTGGCGCAGGCAGAGCATGGCCCTCAAGATCATGGCCCATTATGGGATCAACACGCGCATCGAAATCGACCATATTGTGGCAAGGGTAGAGAATGTCAAAGCCCATTCCAATGCGCTGCGGGATGCAATCGAAAGCCTTGTGCGCAAAGGCCTGGCTTCGGCCAATCTCTTCAGCTACAAGTCCGACCCGTTCCAGTCCTCACTCATCCTGCTGCAGTTATCCGCGGATGGACGCCTGCTCTGTCAGCATTTCGGCTGGGAGGTCGTCGAGTCGGACTGGGAACGTCTCAACCGCCTGGGGGGTGGGATGGGAAGTGAGTATGTTTTTGGCGCAGCTGCCTTTGGCATGCACGCCCGCCTGAGGGGTTGGGATGTAAAAATGCTCCCCGACGCCAATAACCAGATTCTGGCGGACGTTCAAGTCGAAAAAGACGGAGAGAAGTTGTTTGTCAACCTCGGTATGGACGGGGCACTGACCGGCGCCAGGCTGTCCAGCCTGGTCGAACTTCAGGAACGGGCGGCCTTCTGCACCGGCACTGCTGTCCAGCGCGGGCGCCTTGTTGCAGCCTGTAAGGCAGACAAAATCCACGGCATGGCCGTGGATATCGAAACGCTCGCCCCTGTCCCCATTCGCGCAATCGGATCGGAGACCCCGCTGTGGGCTGAGACCTGGTCGTGATTAATCGCTGGTTGTGAGCGCCTGAAAGGCTTTGGACGCTCACATCTGGCGGGTAAGACCACCAGACAGGGCACCTTGACAATTGAACAGACTGACGGGCCTCCGTCAAATGCTGCCAGACCCAGGTGTCTTTTTATTTAGACCGCCTGAATGGCGGAATAAACGGAGGATATTATGCAAGGATTTACGACTCTGACCGGTATTCCGTTCTCGGATCTGCCGGCCATCCTGGACAGGGAACTGCCCAGCGATGCTTACAAGCCCGTACCGGGCGGGGCCGATCTCACCGATATCGACCCCGGCCACATGCGCAAGGTGCTCAATGAAACCTTCGGGCTGTGTGGACTTGGCTGGGGCTATGCCTACCGGGCTGAGGATCTGCAGTTCCATACCGATGTCCGCGAGAGCAAGTACGGCGACCGGACGGTCATCGTGGCGACACTTTCGCACCTGGAGTTCTGGTATCTGGCTGTGGCTCCTGACGGGTCCCAGCTGCGCTGCACGGTGCACGCCAGCGGTTCGAGCGAAAACTCCAACCACGCCTACGCCATGAAAGGCGCCATCACCAGCGCTCTGGGCAATGCCTCAAGCAACATCGGTTTTCAGGAATCGGTTTACCTTGGCCAGCGCTCGCACAAGACGGTTGGCAAAAGCAAGCCGGCGCCCAAACCCCCTGAGGCCAAAGCGCCAGCGCTTCACACGCCGGTCATGGCCATCCCAGGGAAAATTATCCCAGGCAGCAACGGCCACAAACCGGCTGTAGCAGCGCCTGCTGCGGTAGCTGAACTGGAGGATCTGGACGAACCGGCTGAAACCAAACCGGGTGACTTTATCGTCCCCCTTGGGAAGAACATGGGCAAAAAGCTCAGCGAAGTCCCACGAGCCTGGCTCGAATGGGCTGCCAGGGAGATGCAGGCCACGACCGAACAGTCCAGGGCCTTGAAGGCAGCCGCCCAGGCTTACCTGGCATCCTAGAAATAACCGTCAGCTGTCTGGCCCTGTAAGAGAGGGCAAACCCGCCCTCTCTTCTTGATAATCTGCAGGCCGAAGGCCTGTGCGATGCCTGTACTTTACCAACTGAATTTAAACGAGATTGTGGTGCCGTAAGGCACATATTTACCATTCCCTGAAGTCTGGCCTGATCCATTCATCGGCCAGGCCAGACTTCATCTATCAGGAGATAAACGATGACTTTTCAAGAAAAACTTGGTATTACCCGGCACGAGAAATTTGACCTCAACACCGTCCAGATTTCCGGGACGGTCAGCCGCATCTGGTCGCAGGGCAGCGATGTGTTTGTGCGCCTCACCAGTGGGCTGGGCGAAAGTCCGGACTCGCCGCGCTTCACGCTGTTGATCCCAGGCGGCGCTGTCCACGGCCAGCCCCTGACACTGATGAAAGATGACGCGATTTGCGTACGCGGCTATCTTGTCGAAGCCCCCTATACCGAAACCGGCCGCCAGTTCGCCGAACGCTGCCGAAGGGAAGGGCTGCTCGAGGAAGTCCCAGGGCTGGCAGATGTCACCGCCCTCAAGATGGCGACCTGCATTGTCCCGCTGGAGATCCAGCCACAATTGCAAGTTTCGCCTGTGAATTCCGCCCGGGTGGAGGGGATCGTCTCCCATCTCACACGCGTTGACGACCAGCTGTATGTCCGTCTGGCCGTGTATGATGAACACACCCAGATCCAGCCTGAGCGCACCGGCAAGGACGGCCGGCCCTGGCGCAAGGCGCATTATGTCTCGCTGCATTTTGTGGACGGCCGGGTGGATGGGCGCCTTGTAACGCTCAAAGAGAAAGACCGGCTGCGTGTCACCGGGGTGCTGCATGAGCGGCGCTACAGCGAAACCCTGGCAGCCTTCCTGATGCGCTCCAGGCAGATTGCTCTGCTTGCCAGTGCTGTCAACGCAGATGATGTGCGCATCGTGCGCGTGGCGCGGGTCTCCACCTACATCCAGGCTGAGTCCATGCTGCATTACACCAAATAAACCGATGATTTCCTGCAGGAGAGCATTACGCTTGACCTGGCGGCGGGCCGCTCCCGCCCAGGAAACTGTTCCGGGCTATCCGCCTGGGCAAAGCCCCGCGAGACAAATTTTGTCTTGAGGGCACCCGACCTGTATGGGCGGGATACAAATTCACCTTCTCCTCTTTCTCCTCAATCGTCCGGACCCGGGACGCTGTGCATGCACGGCAATGGGAGTTTCAGGCGCTACTTCAGCGCATCCCAACTCCCAGCGCTGAGCACTGTGCGCCTATCCAGGCGATTGTGATGCGGGAGTTGGTGAGGAGCCATCCCTAAAGTGGCTCCTCACATTTTCTCATCCGGCCTGGCGGCTGCCCTGACCTTTCAAGTTGCGGCAGGCGGGTTCGATTCCCCTCAGGATGACTGGCCAGGCTTGCAGCTGCTTCTGCGCGGCTGAGCCTGGCAAATCACAATCACGGAGGTAATTATGCCTTTTTCAGGCTTTCTTTGCGAGGTGACGGGGGAACCCGTCTCTCCCGATCATTGTCTGGCCTGCGCTCGCAAGGGCGCTCCAGGGTGTGAGGTTGGCAGCCCGGCGATCATCGCCGGTATCATCCACCACCAGCGCCCAATCCATTATGCTACGCGGTCTGCCCAGGATCAGCGCCTGGATCTGGACATCCAGCACGGCTTTTCGGTCACAGAACTGCTTTCCTGCGCCCGCAAACAGCGTCTGCTGAACGACGTAAACTGGTACGAAAAGCCTTCCAGACTGTACTACGCCTTCCGGGGAACACTCTTCCACGCCGAGGCCGAACGCTACCTGGACAGTGACCCGCTGGCAGCGGGCGAGGAGCGGTTGTTCTGGTTTTTGAAGTTTTCCGGCAAGACCATCGGGCTGTCGGGCCAGCCGGACCTGATTCTCTTTGACAGTCTGCGAGGCGGCTGGATCATCCACGACTACAAAACCACCAAAGAGGTGCCCGGACGCACGTACCGCTATGTGTGCGCGTTTACCAGCAAAATCATCTATGATGTGCCCTTCCGCATCAAGGGTAAGCAGGTCAACTGTCCCTGGTGCGCTACCAAGCACAGCCTGGATGAGGTGAGTATGGAAGAACTTCCTCCCCAGCCGCGCGGCAGCCACGTCGAACAGATTCAGCTCTACACGCTGCTCTTGGAGAAAAATGCGGCCAGACTGGCCGCAAAAGTCAACGCCAGGGCAGCTGGCCAGATCGTGCCAGAAAACGCTTCCGTAATCGGGGCGGAACTGGTCTACCTGGACATGAGCGCCCAAAAACGCATCCAGGTTTCAATCTGGCCCAAAGAGGAACGTCTTGAGCTGCTGAAACGCCGTCTGTCCCTGCACATGCAGCCTGAACTGCCAGCCATTCTGACCGAGCGAGACGAGCTCTGGGCCTGCGACTACTGCGCCGTGCGTACCAGATGTGCTCAGCTGCACGGCAGTCCGGTCGGCAAGGATCTGCCCGTCTCAAGTCCGATAGCTGAGGCGCTCGAAGCCGCAACAGCTTAATACCATTTTCTAAATTCGAATTGAAATTCAACTACCACAAGGAGTATCCCATGTCTGCAGAAAAGAACAAATTCTCAAAACGTATCATCACCACGGCAATCGCCACCCGCGATACCGATGGCAAGAAAACCCTGGTCAAATTCCCAGCCCTTGGCGGGCATTTCGGCACACTTGTCGCCGATAAGGCATTTGACGGCGAACTCAGCCTCAAAAAGGACGAGCAGCTTGTCGTGTTCGGCGACCTGGTTTACGAGGAATATGTAAGTAAAGGCGAAAAGCGCCAGAACCTGCTTGTCTTCGTTGACAAGGTTGCCCCCGTCGAGGCGGACAAAGAGCCGTCCTGTTGGGTCAATCTGACCCTGCGCACCATGAAAGAAGGTTTCTTCGCCATGACGCGCAGCGGCTTCCCGTGGATTGGCACCTGGGCTGCCATGTCGCAGGGCAAAGACCGCGACGGCAACTGGAAACCCAGCCTGTTTTTGGATGTGAAATACTTCGGTAAAGACGAAGCCGATCCACTGCCCCAGACCCTGATCCCCAATGGCACTCGCTTTGACGCTCAGGGCTTTCTCAAGCTGGACACCTACCTGGACGGCGACGGCCGCGAACACACCCATCTGGTGCTGACGGCGCGCAAGATCGAAATCTGGTTCGAAACGCCCGAACTTGCAGCCGAACCGGCCTGAACGGAGGCTATTTTTTAGGCTAACCCTGTAGGGTTCAGCCTGCTCATTCTAATAGAGGCGGCAACCTGCCGCCTCTACCTTTTTCTTCAGTGCTCTTCACGATTTTGGGACTGAGCGCGCCAAAATAGATCGCAGTTTTTCTCCCTGTTATTATTTTTTTCAGCAGCGACGCCCTCTGCCTTCATACCAATTTTTATCCAAACGGAGGTAACTATGCTTGCACCCCTGCCATTACCCGGCATCCCCCTGTGGGGCATCCTATTTTTGTGCGGCGTGGGCCTGATCATGCCCGTATTCTGGCTGATCGGTCTCGTCGCGGCTGTCACAAGCGGCAGATCTACCATTGGCGGACTGTTTCGTCTGGCGCGCAAGGGCAACCAGCCGTGCCAGGAGGAATATTCCCCCCTCTATATTTCCACTGAAGACGATTTGAACCGCATAGAAAAGTATGTGTGAAGGCTGCTTTTCTGGTTCCTTTCGCTTCACGAGAGCAGGCCACCAGCCTGCTCTTACCCTCAATCCTGCTGCACTGGGCAGACCTGACCATTCAGGCTGGGGTTCGACTCCCCCGGGGTTGCCTGATGATATGCACCAATCTGCCAAAGCGACAGATTGGTGCATATCCAATCTACTTTTATACGGAGGAATACACGATGCGTGGATATCCAAATTCCACTTTGAAATTTTTACCCCTGCGCGAGCGCCCAGACTACCGGATCGGAATTGATCCCGAGAACTGCAGCCTGGTTGAGCTCTTTGCGCTGATCATCGGAGGGACACAGCAGATGGATATCGCCAGCGCTCTGGTCGGGCGATATCCCAATATGCGCTCCCTTCAGCAGGCCCAAATCGAGGATCTGACTGAAGTTGAAGGGATTGGGCCGCAGACAGCCGGACGGATCCGGGCTGCGCTTGCGCTCGGCCGGCGTCTTCTGGCGCCTGATGAGGAACGTGTGTACATCCACTCTCCTGGAGAGGCGGCAGCGCTTGTCCAATACCAGATGGGCATCCTTGAACAGGAAGTGATGAAAGTGATCCTGCTCAATACCCGCAACCAGTTGATGGGCATTGTGGATGTGTACCAGGGATCGCTGAACTCGGCGCAGGTGCGGATCGGCGAGGTTTTCAAGCCGGCCGTCCAGCGTCAGGCAGCTTCGATCATTGTGGTGCACAATCACCCCAGCGCTGACCCGTCGCCTAGCCCGGATGATGTCGTCGTCACCCGCGCCCTTGTCCAGGCAGGTAATCTGCTGGATATCACCGTTATTGATCACATCATTATCGGCGGAACTGAAGGTTGGGTGTCGCTGAAAGAGCGCGGTCTCGGGTTCTGATCCGCTTGATTTATCTTTCCAGAGACCATTCCCGCTTACATCCAGAACTGCCTTGAGCCCACCGGCTGTGAGATGTGATCTACGTCCTGTCTCTGGTGGTAAAGCGGGCTGGAATTTCTGTGGAAAGACTGTTTTTTGAGGCTCTGCTCGCAAATGATCTGGGCGCCGGGCTTGAAACCTGCTTCACTTGAAGGCAGTCATTGCCCCATGCGACCAACTGGAGCCAGACATCACAATTGGTTTCGAAGAAGTTTTTTAGAATGGAGGTTGATATGACAAAACGTGGTTGGGAATATCGAACTTCTCGCTGCGCCGTCTGCGGCCGGCCCGCTTATTTCATGGGAAATGGTGGGCGAAGCTTGTGCGGCATTCATTACAACGAAGAAGTCCAGCGGGAAAAGGAGCGCGCCGAAAAGGAGAGCGCTCAGGCTTCCAAAGAAGCTCGTGAAAAATAACCATTCAGGGAGAAATCGGCGGTTGGAAGACCGCCGATCTCTCGCACTACAATGAGGAAATCTATTTTGGCCCTTACTTTGGTGCAAGACGCTTTTGAGCCTGAAAAGCACGAAGTTCAGATCAGCGGTTACTGCTATAGCGTTGACCTGGGCGAGGAGGCGGTTCCGCGCTGGCATTCCCTGAGCGGCGACGGCTTCTGCACCTGTTTTCTGGGTGAGCGCTGCCCGGCAGTTGACCTTCTGCAGGAATATCTTGCTGCTGGAGGTGAGCGGGCGCCAGTTCCGCCCTTGGGCTTTTTCCCCAGCGCTCCGGCGTTTTGCCCGCTCTGCGGCGCTCAAGCCGAACCGGATCCCACGCTGAACAGTAAACGGCGTGGCAGCGGCTGGCGCTGCCGGGAAGGCGGGACATCTCACTACTGGCAGTTTTTTGGCCTTGTGCTGAAAGAGAAATTTGCAGCCAATCCCTGGCTCTTTCCCCCGGTTGTGATCCGCAACCGAAAAAGGGCCGTTGCCTGGGATGGGCTGCAGCCAGACGACGAGGTATTGTATCCAGGATTGCAGCGATCACAAGTCGTTTGAGGTTCTGAAGAGGTACACATCCTTAATCCAACTAAACCAAGCCTGTATCTCAGGCGCATTATGAGGAGGTAATTCCACAATGACGGAAATTAATTATACAAACCTTTTTCGCCGCCTGCCGCCAGAAAAAGTTGGCAGCGGCTATCTGGAGGTTGGCGAATTCAACGGCGATTCCTACCAGTTGGAATGCCAGGTGGTTTTCTATCTAAGTCTGGACAATCTGGTCTCGGCAATGGTCGGGACGGTTGAAGATCTACCCGATGTGTCTGAAAGTCCATCCGAAAACTACAGGCGTATCCAGGATGACGGCAGCGCAAAGTGCGTGGACGCAGTTCCCTCACCTGAGGGCGAAGGCATGGCACCCAGCCTCGCTCCAGATCCGGCTGAACTGGCTCAGGAAATCCTGGAAAGTTTGGGAGGCAGCCCATGCGAGGTGGTTTACTCGCTCAACCGCCAGGATGTTGCTGTCAGCCTTGCCCAAAAGCTGCTTGAAGGCGAAGCTGATCTGGATGCCCTGTTCTATGCCGATCTGGAGTCGCTTTTTCAGGCGGGCGTGGAGGGCGCTGGTGAAATTGACTGGCAAAGTCCCATCCACTTTCGTCTGGATCAAGTAAGGGCTGAACGGTTCAGTGCAGGTCCGAAAACCCATAGACCACTTTGAACTGAACCAAAAATTTCTAACCAGAGTCAGGAGGGCCATCCGCTCTCCTGACTTTTCCTTTGATAGCGAAACCACAATGGTGGCAATAACTGATATTGAACTGCGATCAGCTTAGCGCTGTCCGTTCATTATTTCCGGCCTTGCCTCCTGGGAACCAACCCGGGCGAGAGGGCCGGAGATTTTCCGCACCCCTAACACAAAAACGGAGGCTAAAACCTAATGAATACCATCCTGCTTTTTCGTAAACGAAGCCCACTGGCCGAAGACGGCCTGCCCTGGCTGCGTGGTTCTGAAGAACATCCCTGGCCGGCTCGGCGCAACCCGAGCGGCAAAGGCGTCGTATCCGCCATCCTGATTCGATCTCTGCTCACTGTGCTGAATGGCTGCGTGATGGAAGCATGGACTGCCAATCCTGCCAATCAGGTCCAGGCGACAGTCAATTCGCATTCCATGCCAGGCCACTCGACCGAGTTGTAGACCGACAATTAAGTTGTAGACTAAAACCTACCAAAACCTGAGGAATTAGCTTAAATTCAGACAATGAAGTTCTGGACTATATCTCATTGAACCGTTATGACTTACTTATAAATAGACAATTAAGTTCTTGCCTCCTGATCTTAGGATAGAGAATTGCGCTGCTTGCTGCTAAGTTGTGATTTTTGCCACTTTTGGTGCTATACACAAACATTGATGTTATAATCAAATGTGAAAGTTTCTCACACAAATGGAGGGCAAAAATGAAAGATCTAATAAGCGGTTTAAAAACATTTCTGGGTTTGTCTTTACTGGTTGCTTTTCTTTATATTGCACTACAATTTAGGCCTAATGCTTCTTTGGGGGTCAATATATCAGGAGCGCCTGTAACCACAAAGCCAACGGGGCAGGCATATCCCCCACCTCAAGAAAATGTTACTTCTGCTCAGACAGAAACAACCAGCAATCCTTATCCTATGCCCGGCGAATCAATCAATATGGCTCAAACGAGCGATTGCACAAAGGCGGGTACATGGATCGAGTATGTTAACAAACAGGCCAATTTTTCTTTTCAATACCCAGCTGAGGCAGAGATTTTTGAATCCGTCGATAATAATGGATATCCTAACATTACCTTGTTCTTAAAACCATACTGCTATGTTAAAGACTGGTGGGGGCCGAAACAGGTAGATATAGTGGTACTAATGAATTCTGACAAGCTCTCATTGGAAGAATTTGTTGTAAAGCAGTACACCTTTGATGCATCAACGGATACATTAGCTCTTTCGCGAGAACTGGCGACCTTTTCAACCACAATTTCTGTGGACAAAACTTCGGCAATCCAAGTAAACGGCGCGATAACAAGAGAAACGCCTCACGTTTATATACCATACAATAACCTTGTAATATTCGTGGGCCTAACAGAAACTAAGTTTATGCCGCCCTTTGGACAGGCCTGTTCTACTACGTTAGATTTATTCAATAGAATTCTTTCATCGATAAAATTCATGAGCCGCTAAATGATAGGGGAGACAAACTATGCAAAATCGAGGCTTGAAAGTTCTTATCATTGTTTGGCTAACTACGTTCTTGCTATTTATGGCGGGGCAGAATACTGCAACTGCATCTTCATCAAGCGATTGGACATGGCCACTCGACGGAGGAATTGTCCTATCCAATGGGTTGCATTCAACTACACTGGAAAATACTGACTATGATGTAAAGAATCTCGACCTTGTTGTCACTAACTTAGAACTTCATCCAGACCGTTTTACCTGCTTTGGCGTTGGGTGGCATCGTTTGTATCACGCTGGGGTCGATTTGTATTTGCCTGGACAAAGTGCAGAAAATGCATCCGTTAAATCTGTTGCATATGGTACTGTCGTATTCAAGGATTCTGGCAACTCCAATAATCAAACTCTAATAATAAAACATACCGCTTACGGGGTTTGGTCTGTCTATTGGCATCTTAAAAATGTTAACGTATCAGTTGGAAATAACGTTCAAAAGGGACAAATTATAGGTCAAATAGCGCGTCAGGAGTATACTGGGCGATTTTCACAAGTACATCCATATAGTACTGACGACTCTCACTTGCATTTCGAGATCAGAACCTTTGAAGATGGCGGAAATAAATTCCCCAATTATTCGTCTTGCAATACAGGGTATAAACCTGGCGTAGGTTATACCTATCCGGACAGCCCGGACAATTATGGCTATTTAGATCCAATTGAATTTCTCCAGGAGCGAATACCTGTCCAATATTCAAACAAGGCTTTCCTGCCTTTAGTTAGCAATTCAGAAGCAGGCTGCCAGCAAGGTGCAAATTTAATTCAATATAATGCTGGGTTTGAATATCCATTGGATGATCCTCGCCCTTGGTTTGAAGCAAGTACGTATTTTGAACCGGCGCCTAATCTGACTTACCATTACCATATAGTTGCACAAGAGTCTGGTACATATGCGGGAGTCCAAGATGCATTGTTTGGGCGAAATGGTTGGCTCATTAGCCGTAAAGTTGATGAACAATTATTACAGAGCATAAAAATACCCGCCAACGTTGACTCGTTATACTGGAATCAATACGTAAAGCTGAACGGAGCAGATACAGGAGATCGTTTCTTCTTATCGCTACAGGATGCTGTGAGTGGACAGGAATTAATTAGTAATGTTGAGATTGATCATTCTGCTCCATCAGGACAGTGGTTCTTCCTTCAAGTCCAGATTTATAATGCATCCGCTCTGGGAGGAGAATTGGTTAGCCTAAATTATAATAGCATCGTTGATGGTGACTTAAGCATATCTACGATGCGAACAGATGCTGTCGAATTAATAACAAATTGTGGCGGTAGTAGAGCGAATACTACGCCGATTAATGGAATTATCGTTCAACGTAGCGTAATTGGAAAATAAGACCGCCGACAAGAGCGATAATCACAACCTGGGGGGATTTTAATCATCTCCCCAGGTTGTGATTCGAACACATTTCAGCCTCAAGCTTCTTTCTCAAGGGCTTTTTGGATATCTGCAAGCAGCGTATTCACCAAAATGTTCAATCCAGAATAGAGTCTCTTTACAACTCCTGCCTTCCTGATAAAAGAAGATTGACTTGGTATCTCGTTTTGTTGGATAAAGTAATCTCTGGCCCATAATAATCGGCGAATAGCAAAAGCCATGCCAGGTTCTATTAATTCGTTTAAGGCACCTTTCGTCATGGGTGTTTTGTGTAGCTCGTTGTAGAACCAAGGCTTTGCATCTATTCTTCTCCCAAGTTCTGTCTTTGTAACACGAACTGGTTTCCCAGGTTCGGATCGAATTGCTTCTGCCGCAACCAGTATCCTTTGGGAAAAGCTTTCGTCACGTTCCTGCCAATCAATTTTAACTTTAGAAGATTTCATAGTCGGTGGCACCATGAAATTTAGCCATTCACGATCATATTTTCGAAGATCAACCAAGGCGCTTATATCTTTCTCGGCAAGTTGTTTGCGAGTAAGCATAGGATTTTCCTGCAGTATGTTCAGTACCCACTTTCGATGAATTGCAATCCTCCGCTGCCGGGTTTCCTCAACGCGTTCTTTGGGCGTAAACTCAAGGCTTGCTGGAAGCAAATTTCGGTCTTCCTCAAGGGAAAGATTCAGTCGGAGGGCATGATACTTGAGTGTATTTGAATTCGCAATTCCGAGGCTTTTTTTGATGGCATTGATCGAAATTGAGCTATTATTCCATAACTCCCTGAACTTCTCATCCCAGACTTTGCCATATACAACTACCCGATCATAGACATAGCAGCTCTCTTCCGCCTGATTTACTGCCCAACGTCGGTAAGCAAACCCGCATTCACATTGGAATTCCGCCCTGGGTCTATTTTTGATGTAGTAGACCTGGCAATCGGTAATTACCGGTTGTCTATAATGAGTGCAAGTCCGGTTCAAACAAGGCCAGGGGCTGTCACCGAAAGGGTGACGCTCGTCTGGTAAAGTAAAAAGCTGACTGGCGCTCTCGCCTAAAAACTGGATCAACAGCAAGTGGTACAAAGGGGAAAAACGCGCTCGGTGGTAATGACTCGTCAAGCGATTAACCCATCTCAAATGCTGTTGAAACTGATCTAAAAATCCACAACCCAAAAAGACGAGTAGCTCGTGCGAATAATAATCCAAGATATCGCGAGGAAGCTTATCTTGATTCATTCCGCGTTGAGATAAATATCCTTTTTCGCGCAGCGCACCACAATATTTTCGAAAAAGCCCTTCTGCATCGAGATTGGGCTGGTGGGTCAATATCCAACTTGAATTCTGGCTCAGGCAGAACAGCCGTTGGGCAAATAAGGATGCGTCAATAGGGCGAGGCTCTAAATGGATATTCTGAAGAGCTTCCTCGGCTGTAACAGGCCCTTGAGTAAAATCCCGATGTTTGGCGTAGATGCGACTTTTCTCCAACCAAACGGCATGTTCAGCGCAAATGTGCACTCCTGGAAGTTGGTGCTGGCGGTGCCAGTAAGTTTCTCCATAGCTCTGGCGATCGGCAGCCACGCAGGCAGGGCAATAGCTCAAGTAAGACGGAACATGTTTTCGGAACTTGGATAACGCTCCCAAGACATTGGGCTTAACTTGTTCGCCCATAATTTGATCCGTCATCTGAGTATAAATTTCCGCTCTAAGAAAAGGGCGGTAATAGGGAAGGAAAGAGTGCTTTTGGATGATATCGGCAGCGGTCATTGGGCTTCCAGGCGGAAAATGACGGATAAGAAAAGCCAAACGGCGGGGTACGTCCACAGCCATTCGAATGATCTCTTCTCCGAATAAATCCCTGCCGAATGCTTTTTTGCAGGGGTACTTCATCCGCTCTGCATAGCGATAGCAAAGGCTATTGAAGGTTTCGTCTGGGTAAGGAATTGGGAACCAACCAATCATGATGACACCTCTGGGTTAAAAAACTGCAAAGCAGATTTAACGCAGCCTGCTTTCTGGAATGCCTGGTATCTGGTCAAATTCTGACCATCCCTTTGATCACCCAATCTGCGCAAATCACCTTCAGGCAAGGCAACTTCAGTTCTGGTTCTCACTTTCTTCTTCGCAAGGTTGCTTGCTTTGGATTGATCGGGTGAAATTATCTCACTTTTAACCGGCGCGATTTGAGAAGATTCCAGGATTGACGCGGAATTTTCAGGTTGCTCTGGTTGGCGTTTGGTCTTGTGCATTGCTTTCAGGTTTTGTTGATATTGAATATCCAAATCTACCATTTGAATATCGGGGACCATCTTGAGTTTTTGCCAGTCGTGAGCACGTAAGGCTTCCAAAATATCTTGGGCAAAGCGAAAACTATCCAGGGCTACAGAGCGGATCATTTCAGGAGTGATAGATTCAATCCCGGTGGCAATTGCGCGCATTTGAGCCAACAAATATGCCTTCACAGCAAAGTCTGTAATACCTTGACTGACTTCGTAAAGGGCATTTGACAGCTGTGGAGTTAGAGAGGTTGGTTGGCGCAAATATTGATAGCGCCAGAGCGTTTCTACAAACATTTGCCAGACTTCGTCCGGGTGCATCCTGTCCCAAGTGAAATCGCCTTGACCGCTGGCGCGGCGGGCCTGGCGGAACTCACAGGTTAGTAAAGGCAGCGCTTTGTATGTTCCCACCAGCACAACGGGCATTCCCATGGTATTGACCAATTGCACGAAAAAGTTGAGCATGCGGCTTATCCCGGCGCTTTTGGCAACGGACAGATGCTGAATCTCATCAATAACCAGGCAGCCTATCCCGTGTAAAGCAGTTAGGCGTTTCATGTGGCCAAGCATTTCATCAGTGGAAGCTTGCCCGTTGCGCGAATAGTTTGGGTAGTAATGAGTTTCCAGAATCTCATCCAATTCCTGGAAGAAATTGATGCACAATCCCTTGATTGAACCATCAAAAGGGCAGTCCAACTTCATCCAAACAACTTGAACAAAGTTAAAATTGGATTCGCCATAACAATGATGAACAATCACTTGGGGATACAGGCGGAGAATAGCTTCAACTGCTGTACTTTTACCAACCCCGCTGATACCCACCAGGTTGAATCCGGTTGCGGTTGATTGCAAACGCTGAAGAGTAGAACCAGCTTGTATGCGTTGGTCTGTTTCTCGCCAATAGCTTCGAGTGATGGGATTGCGAGCCAGGTAGCCAGCCCGCAACATGCGCGAGAATCGCTGCTCTAAATCGAGATGAACCCAATTAGGCTTAAAAAATTGGTTTGCGTTGTAAATCAGGTGCATACGAATCTCGGCCGGAAGGTCCCGCTGGTTTTCTTTGTATTCTGGGTAGTGTACCAGGCGTTGGTAAGCCTCTTCTGGCGAGAGGATTTTCGGCAGGGCTTCAATCAGGGGGTTCCCGCGATAGATTGGGACAAAAGGGTCTTGATAATTGGCCTGTTCCAACTGACCTCGTACCATACGCGGCGCATAGAAATCACTCATCTTTCATCATCTCCTTGTCTAACTCACGCAGTAGTTCAATATTACGCGGCGGAGGAATATACCCAACCGGTTGTTCCTGTTTGCTTTGATCCATATTGGATGCTGATCCAATCTCCCATGTATTCTTTTGGCGTTCCAAGTCACGTTCGCGGGAACGGTTCTCTCGAATGTCTTTCAATATCTCACTTTTGCTTTGACCTTTACGTTCGGTTACAGCCGTTTCTTGGGTAGGCTCTACGATATGAGCAATATAGGCATCGAGCGCCGCCTCGGCTTGTTGATGGACCGCTCGCCGAGCCGGTTCTTTTTGCCGCTCAAGCTCATCCCGATCCAAGACCTCATACCAATCATGCCCCTGGATAGCGCTTTCGTTAGCATGTAATAAGCAAGGCTCCAATCGTTGGCAATTTGGCAAACGAAGATAGATGGTGTCTAATTGTCGTGGGTCGTAAGCCACATTAACCTTCCATCGCCCACTAGCCCTGGCGCGCACATACCATTGTTCGCTGGAAGCTCTCTGACAGTCATATTGTCGTCGCCTGAAGATAATCCCTCTTTCAGTTACTGATGCTTCTGCCGTTGGCAAGAGATTCTGACGGATGATATCAGCATCGGCTTGACGTAGTTGCCCTACCCGATTCTGCAGCCCCCAATTCCATAAATCCAGCGGATATGGCTCCACGTGATCGGCAAGCATGGCTTTATCCATGCGATACTCCTTGAGCTCATGAAATCGGTTGTGAAATAAAAACAAACGGATCATCAGACCGCGAAATTGTGAAAGATTCAAGCAGGCATCCAGGCGATAATCCCGCTTGCCTCTCTCGCGAGGCAAATGAACCGCTCCTGGCATCCATTGGATTACCTGATCATTCGCCAGGCGAAAACTTCGTTCCACAATTGCTTTCCATTCGGCCCGATAAGGGGCTGTATTTGAAATTCCTATTCCCAGACCATTCACTACATGGTCGGCGTTGTATCCTTCCATCTCCCCACGGTCCGCCAGAATTTCTCTGGGAAGGTGATGGATCGGCCAGTCCTCACTGGAAATGGCAATCCCATATTCGGCGCAAAAGGCTTTTTTGGCGGTTGTGGTATTCTCCAAGGCCAACATCGCTCCCAACCAACTGGGCCCTTCCAGGCTGACGCTAAATCCAGCAACCATGTGACTGAAAACATCCACGATGGTATATAGCACGGGGCGACCAATAATCCGGCCCGGGTCAAGACTTGAAACCAGGTAAATATCGGCAACAGTCGCATCAATTTGGAAAATCGAACCAGGACCGAAGGCCATTTGATTAGAATCTCCCAAAATAGCCCGCTGACTCAAGTTGAAACGCCGTTCAGTGAAACGTGATATCGCAGTCTGAGTTGGATCAGGACAGCCGCGTTTGGAATACCAGTATTGAAATTGACGAAATGTGGGGAGTTCTTCGGCTGGCGGTAAAATTGGGACCAGAACCCCATCTTGCAATTCGTACCCCCGGTTGAAATAGGTCTCCAGGGTTCGTTGATAAGCCTTAGTCAAAGGCATTCTCTGGGGATTCTCGTAAAATTGTTTTACGCCTCGCTGGAATCGCTTTTGGATGTCTGCGTCAATGACCACGCCACTCGATTCGCCATTAGCCAGAGCAAGAGCGTTGGGGCGTCCCAATTTGCATACAGCGATCTTCCGCTCTTTGCCTCTACCTCCACAATTCCTGAAGTCAGGTAGCAATGCGTTTTTCGTCTGACCATATTGCCAGTATTTGCGCAAATATGTGTAAACTGTTTGCCTGCTTATTTTATGAAGGTGGGCGCAGGCTGCAACTAATAGCCCACGCTTCTGGCTCATGAATATATCCACTTTGGGATATCCTTGTTCATCCATGACCAGGTTCTTGATTGCTTCCCATGCTTGATCCCGATGATTGCGATATAACTCCGGCAGGGTTTCGTCTAAACCCCAAAGCCTGGACAGGGGATCTCTCTCAATAACTCGAAAATCGCCCTTGGATAACAATTGTTCTAATTCAGATACGGGCTGCCAAACCGGTAGTGCTCGTGAACTGAAGATTTCGATCTTAACCAGATTCTTCCCATAACTATCCAGATAGAGAATACGGTCCATGCTCCTTACAGTCGTTTGGTTATCATTTTGAAGGAGCAGATTTACTTGAATGATCATGTTACATCTCCAAAGCCTGCAAAGTGAGCGGTTTTCCTGGATCGAGCGGGATCTGCCAGTCAATTTGCCACTGCCTGATGGCTATTAAATGATAGGCTACCGCCAGGCTGGTTCCCTGGGTAAAGCCAAGCTGCCGGTCGCAATCGAGCCCAAGCGTTCTCAAGATAGTCGCTTGCTGTTTTGCTTGCTCGGTCAGGTAGTTCGTAATACTCTCGATTTCGTCATTTTGTAATTGGTATTCGCTCAGTTCCAGGTAATTGCGCAGAAGGCGACAATTCTGCGTAAGAGCCGATGGCATTTCTTTTTCTGTGACGATGCCCCAATCGATCTGGCGACTTTGCCAATAGCGACGTTCTATCTCAAGCTTTTCAATCGTCCGTTTGGATTCCAGGTCTTGGCTGTACTTAAGAGTTCTGGACACTTCCTCTTGTTTACCATCCCGAAGGCAAGTAATGGCGAAATCTGTCGTCATAACAACCGATTCCTGACATTTGGGGTGCGTGGGATGGCGCACATCACAAGCCTTTGCTATTGTTTGGGTTTCTTCAAGTGGCAGAAGGGGAAATTGTTCGCGGATATCGATCACACCGGGAGAAAACTCCAATAAACAGAAGAAGTCAGTCTCCAATTTGCTGAGCAGATGGTGTACCCGCTTCGTCTTGTGTCCCAAGATGCGGCTTGCCAGTCCCTGTGACGCCACATCTTGCACAGTGAGCCAGGGCTGGTAATCTGCGCCCTTACCCTGACCTTTGCCGGATTTGATCCGCTCATCGATTTTAGTGAAATGGTTTGTACGGTCTCGTTTTGCCATAAAGTTGCTCCTGTTTTGGGTATGAAAAGTTAGGACTTAATTGTCTCAGTCTACAACTTTATTGTTCAGGTAACAACTTTATTGGCGGTCTACACGAGTGCTGGCTGGATTGGTCAACCGGGCGCTGCGGCCTGCCGCATGGCGAGGAAAATAAGGTAACTTATCATATCGGCGTGCTGGCGATCGTTCAGGCTCTTGCAAACCCTCGGTCTGCTCAGGATTTTTGGACAGCCTATGTCCCACTGCTCAGCGCCTTTAAACAGTACAACCTGTCGGAGGAAATCAAGCCAGCCCTCTGTCTGGCAGCCGATGAACTCTACTACTGGCTGCGCTATGCAAACGGCGCCCCTGAGGCTGCCAACTGCCGCCTGGAATCACTCCAGATTGGCTCAGGCCGGACAAACCCGGATGCGACCGCAATGTTTCATGTCAACATTGACCCGCTCACGAACCCGGACGCGCTGCGTAAGCTGCTCGATGTGCCTTTGGCTGCTGCTGCCTCACCTGCCGCTGCAACCAATTCGGAAATACCCCTGGCAGGCGGCTTTGTCGGCTGGCAAACCCAGACGCTGGGAGAGGCGCTCCGAAATGGCGAAAATGTTCTCCTCGCCGGGCCGACCGGTACGGGTAAAACCTACGCCTTATTTCAGGTGGTAAATAGCAGCCTGGCGCAGCTCGTTTCCGTAGAAGGTAAGGAGGGTCTGACCGATCTGGATTTCATCGGCGCCATTCTGCCAAAACAGGATGGCTCACGAGGCTGGGTGGATGGCCCATTGCTGAGGGCTTTGCGCATAGCCGAAACAAACCCTGTCCTGCTGTTTTTAGATGAGATCAACCGTATTCCGCGTGTTCATCTGAATCTGCTGCTTGGCCTGATGAATCCGAAATCTGAGGCGACCTGCCGACAGATGGGCCTGAAGGTTTCTGGACAGACTTGCTTCTACGTTCTTGAAGTCCCAATGACCAGTGAAATCGTAGCCTGCCCGGTTGCCCACCTGCGCATTGTCGCAGCAGGCAACTTCGGCAGGGCGTATCAGGTATATGAACTGGATCCGGCTGTCAGGCGGCGCTTCGACACGGTGATCGAATTTGATTACCTGGACTATCCCAACGAAATGGCTCTGGTGCGGCGTGAAACGCCTGGTTTGGATACTCGTGCCGCAGAAGTGCTGGTCAAAGTCGCTCAGGAGACGCGCCGCCTGTTAGGCAATGGCGAGCTCCCAGGGTGTGTCGATACGGCCTCACTGCTCAACTGGGCGCGGAAATGTCAGAGCAATCTGGTGTGCTCGCAGGAAACCATCATGAAGGCGGCAAAGCTGACCTGGGCTGATACCGTTTGTGGCAGAGACCACACCGGCAGGGTAAACCAGGGCTCCTTCAAAGCGTTGGAAGACTATGTTGCCAGTCTGGCAATTCTTTAGGAGGCGAATATGTTACTCGACCAAAGGCAGCTGTGGTATATCTGGAAACAGTCTGTCCAGCGGCTGACAACCTGGGTAATGGCTCTCCTTCAGGGACGGCGCTACACGATCCGTCTGGAGACAGAAGGAACGGGGTATCACGCCCCGGTCCAGAAAATCATTCAGGTGAACCCGCAGCTCTTTGCGGATCAACCAGTGGAACTTCAGTTTCGAGCCACTCAGGGGCTGCTTGCCCACGAATGCGCTCATGCCTGGTTTACCGGCAGCTGGCCAGATCAGGAAGAGAATGTACTCCAGGAACTCACCAATATCCTTGAGGACCAGCGTGTGGAGCGCTGCATTGGCCTGCTTTATCCGGGTGTGAAACCAGCCATCCGTCTGACCGGAGACCTGGTTTATGCCCGGATGGGGCCAGCCTCTCGAAAACCCAAAGAAGCAGCCTACACCTGCTGTCTGGCATGGCGCTGGGCGTATGACCGAACAAGTCAGGAGGAAATGTTCTCCAGGCTGCAGGTCAGTCCTGAAGACCAAATGCTTTGGGCCCAAATTCGCGCCCTGGTGGAACAGGCCTGGCACTCGCCAGACACGGATTCTGTAATCCGGTTGGCTCGAGAAATCCTGAAAATTCTGGGCATGCCATTCGGCGTTCCGAGATTGGGGCTTGTACAGGTCAACCCACAGGACATACCCACTCATGGCGGCAGTATACTTCAAGCCCCAGCCGGACCGGCAGACGCAGCCCCCGGCCTGGGGACAGAATTGGGTGAAGGCAACCTGCCAAAAATACAATCCAGGAGCGCCGGACTTACTCCAGGGTCTTATCTGGATCTGGAGGAATCGGTGCGCTCCCGTTCTGTACAGCTGGCCGAGGCGCTGAAAGAGCCGAGACCTGAGCAGCGAGCCGCTCCGCATGAGTACCGCGGGCGCTACAGCTTCCGCCAGGATATCCGCACACCGGACACGCCGCATCTTGCCCATCAGGACGTTGGACTTGCCCGGCGGTCTCTGGCTTTGTATATGCTGGTGGATCGCTCCGGTTCGATGGACCGTTATGAACAGGCTGTGCGTGAAGCTTTGATGACCATCTATCTGGCAGCAGTCCAGGTTGGGATACCAATCGGGATTGCCTGTTTTGGCGAGGATGACTTTTATACCGCCAGCACCCCGCTTCATCCGGACAAAATCACGGTTGAACGGGTTGTTGCGGAGATCACGCCGGTCATAGACAGACTTGATGAAGCGCCCAAATCGCTGATCGCCGGTTATACCGGTTGGGCCAGCAATGAATACCTTGACTGGGGTTTGCGTAAGGCTGAAACTGAACTGAAATCCAGGAGCGAGCGACTGCGGGTGCTGATCATCATTACGGATGGTGATCCGGTGTATCGCTATCGCTCGCTTGTTTCAGATTGGAATCTGTCCATGAGCCACTTACGTAGCCTTGAGCGCCAGGGGGTAACCCCGATTGGCGTTTTTCTTGGCAGCGATAATCTGGAGAAAATGAAAATGCTCTTTTCCCGCCTGGTCATCTGCGCCAAGGGGAATGATCTGCCTGAGAAATTAGGCCGGTTGTTGAGCAGTCTTGCTTGAGAGCTTCTGCCAACCCGGCAGTTAGCAGCGCCCTCCAGCCACAAGCGGAGGGCGTTTTTGTATTAATTTGTTAGGAGCAGTTCTCAGGAATAATCTGGCTGGCCTTGCCACCACCCAAGTCTGGCGAAAAAAATTTGGAATTCTTGGCTGTCCTGATATCCTGTATTTGGGTTTTTATGGCCGCAGAATCAGTAATCGGGCGATGGGACAGTATCAAGCTGGGATATGTTTCGCCGGACCATCATATTACAAGAATGTGGATATCGAAATAACTACTGGTATTCAGCATAACACTCCCCACCAGCCTTTGCACCAGGGGAGTGTTACATTCTGCCCAGTAAATACAAATCCATACAACGAATGGACGGGTATCAATTTTTGCGGCATTCACTCCTGGATGAATCGGAGTGAAAAATTCAGCGTATCAGAACTGGGATTGGTATAACAAAAACCAATGCGTTTGATCCGCTCTTTGCATCAAAATGCGTGTGAAAGATTATTTTTTCTAAAAACTTTCTTTAGAGGTTTCTATTTTGGAAAACTACACCTGGAGGTGGTGGTAATTTTCCCTTGCAGTGGCTACAATTTCCAGTACCCATGTTCAAGCCCGAATATTTTGACCCTGAGCTGTTGAAAAAATCATTTGGTCCGGTTCTGCGTGCCTTGCGGGAAGAAAAAGAACTTACCCTTGAAGATTTGGCCCAGATGGCTGGTTGTCATTGGAAACACATAGGTGAACTCGAAAGATTCAAGAAAGCCCCATCTTTCTCGATGGTCTTGAAGCTGGGATGCTGTCTTGGGTTAACCCATATTGAGTTCGTCGACCTTATTCTCAAAGACATCGCCCTTAAAAATGGTCAGCTCTATACCTCTCTCCTCGATACTGATCCCCAATCCAAAAAATAATGTCATTCGTCGCCCCCGGTTACTTGCATTCCTGAATGGGCTTCTGGAGTCAAAACTGGTCCTGGTCACCGCTCCGGCAGGATATGGCAAATCAACATTCCTGACTGAGTTCGCCCATCAAAATCGGGACTGCGTTGCCTGGTGCACACTGCCACAAGGTGGAATGACGCTGCAGCAGTTTGTTCTGTCATTTGTTTTATCCATCAGACGTTTGAACCCGGATTTTGGGAAGGATTTACTGCCCTTTATTCAGCCCCTGATTGCCGAAAATGATGTTAATGTGCTTGCTGTGGTACTTACCAATGAGTTTCACACACAATTTGAACGTAACTTCTACCTGATTCTGGATGCATACGAACATATCGTGGACAACCCGGGGATCAATGAATTTTTGTGCAGTCTGATAAAAGCCCCCGGAAACCACAGCCACTTCATTCTGACTTCGCGACGCCATCCGATCCTTTTAGGGCCAAAACTGCTTTCAAATCCTGCGCTGGTGGAGATGATTGGGCCAAACGAACTTGCCTTTACTACAGATGAAATCCAACAGTTCGTTCTGCAAAGACACGCCCTGATATTATCCGATATTCAGGCTGGGGAACTCGTGCTGGAAACAGAGGGCTGGATTACAGGCCTGGTGTTGTCTGCCATCCCAAATCTTATTGCTGGACTGACGCGTTCTGCTCCAGGCAGGTTACCGCCGGTGGGTTTGCGAAAGTTCCTGGAGTACCAGGTGCTGGCCGATGTCCCGGAATACGTACAGAATTTCCTTTTATACTCGTCCCTCCTCGGGGATTTCACGGTGAGCGACTGCAGTCAGATCTTGAACACAATAATGCGTGCAGAAGATCTGACGCGGGCCATCGAACTTGCCATGGCCGAAAATTTATTGATTGTCTCAACCGGCGACGTCAGCCCAAGTTTTCGTTATCACCGGCAGTTCTCCCATTATCTTCAAGCTCGCCTGGAAGAGGCTCAGCCGGACCTGGCAATGTGTATCCGGCGTGCCGCAGGGGATTATTACCGCCAGAACCGTCAGTGGCAGCGGGCACTGTTTTTTTATCTGCAGATCCATGATGAGCAGGCAGCTGCTGACCTGATCGCGGAAGCCGGCACATCATTGATCAAGGCCGGGAAAATCAGCCTGCTGGGCGAGTGGTTGGACAATCTTCCGCCAGCATTGCTGGATGCCCGCCCTGCCCTGATTTCTCTCAAGGGCGTGGTTGTTACCTCACTGCATGGGCCGCTGAAAGGGTTAGCGCTGTTTGATGATGCGATTGCTAACCTCGCAGAAAACCCGGACAATCTGGTGTTGATCCGCTTCTTGCTGCGCCGGGCGATGGTCCTGTATTTTCTACGCAGGTACAGCACAGCACTGCAAGATTTGGCTCGAGCTGAAGAACTGGTGCCGGGCAATGTGGAAGCGCAGAATCTCCAGGCGGAAATTTTCAGCATCCGCGGGGTCAACCTGACCAGGCTGGGGCGAATGGATGCGGCAATCCACCAGCTTCGTCTTGCACTTCGCATCAACCGCCAGACCGGGGATGAATACAACGTCGCCCAGGCAGAACGCGACCTGGCGATTGTGTACCGCTCAAAAGGGGAATACACAACAGCGTTGGAGCTTTGTATAAAATCCCTGAACTTTTGGATTCGCCAGAATAATCTGGCCAATGCCGCCATGCTGTATAACAATCAAGGGGTAATTCACCGCGCTTGCGGTGAGGTTGAGCTGGCTGTCCAGTCATTCCAAAATGCTTTGGAGAATGCCGTAGTGAGTGGGAATCCTCGCTCCGAGGCCTTTGCGCTGGCGAGCATCGGTGATCTTTACCTGGACCTGGGTCTGGTGGATCTGGCAGAGCAGGTGCTTGCCCGGTCTCGCAAAATTGCCTCCCAGATCAATCAGAAAGAATTGTTCTTCCCGCTGGCGCTTTCCAAAGCCAGTGCTGCGCGTAAACAGAAAGACTTTCCCCTGGCGGCATGCCTGCTTGAAGAGTGTGCAGAATACATATTGGATGGCGAATCCAGTGAAGAGCAGGGCGCCTATTTGTTTGAGAAAGGCCGCCTTCTGGTTGACTCCCAGAATGATGATCTGGCCGCATCGTTTTTCTTGGACGCGCTCAAATCTTTCACACATAGTCAAAATATTCCAGGACAGGCTGGATCACACCTGTTTCTTTTTATTCTGGCGGTTTTACAAAATAATCAGGAACGGGCTGCGGAGGAGTTAAAGGCGTCTCTGGAATTGTTTACATCCATGGAGAACGCCCACACACTCATTCTGCTTGGGCAGGAATTTCACGACTTGCTCGAGCCCTGGGCGAAAGAATACCGGACGGGAATTCCAGCCGCAAAATTCTGGGACGCTGTTCAAGATTACCAGACAAAACTGCCAGTGCGGAGACGATTTGTACGATATGCTCATCCTGGGCTGACCGAGGTTACGTCCGAGCTTACACTGCGTGGTTTTGGCAAAGGTCAGATCTTTTTGAAAGGCCATGCCATTCCACAGACCGCCTGGAAATATCCCGTGGGGCGTGAAGTCCTGTTTTTTCTGGCTTCCAGGCCTGAGGGCGCCACCAAAGAAACCCTTGGTGGTATCTTTTGGCCTGAATTATCGGCTGCCCAATTAACCGAGCAGATGAAATCTGCCCTTTATGGGATACGCAAAGCCATTCGCCGAGACATCATTTTAACCATGGGTGATTGCTATTTCTTTAATCGAGATCTGGATTATTCGTTCGATGTCGAAATCTTTGAAAACCTCCAGAAACAGCTTCCGCCAGCGCCCAAGGCGAAGAAAATCATGCTTTTGCGGGAAATGGTAGCGTTGTATACTGGCGATATGTTGACAGACCTGGGGGGAAGGTGGATTGTGCCACTGCGGGAGCGTCTTTCACAGGTGTTTTTGGATAGTATTTTGAAACTTGGCTTGCATTACTTTGAATCAGGTGAGTTTTCATTGGCTTTGGATTACGCGTTAAAACCTTTGGAGTATGATCTATGCTGGGAGCCGGCGCACCGCCTGCTCATGCAAATCTATGCGGCTATGGGGTCAAGGAGTCAGGTTGTCGAGCAGTATAAGCTGTGTAAGAGATCGCTTCAGCATTCCTATCAGGTTCTTCCATCTCCCGAAACCCAGTTGTTGTACAATGCCTTGATTCGCTAAATTTTAGAGAATCAACCCCACTGGTTTAATCAACTGGTTTGAATCTGAATTCTGCCGTAACTCCAGATAAGGTTGGTTTTACCTATATGCCAACAATTGCCACTTTGATTGATGTCCTTTTGCACACAATTTAAATATGAAGGCGGCTATTCTGCAGTGTGTTTAAGCAATCACTTTTGCGCTTGATGAGGGAGAAGCCCCAATCAGCAGATCAGAGGGAATGCCCATCTCGTAATGTAAGCGGCGGATCATTTCAATCGAAAGACCGCGCTTGTGTTTTAACACTTCAGAGACTCGTGAACGACTGCCAAGATACCGCTCAAGATCAGAACGGGAAAGGCCGCGGCTTTCCATGTAATACTCAAGAACGGCTACAGGATCGGATGGCTCTGGAATAGGATAGTGTTTGTTTTCGTATGCCTCAACCAGTGTAACCAGAATCTCCAGACGATCCGCTTCAGGTGTTCCTGAGTCGGCATCCATTAAATGCTGAATTTCTATGAGAGCTTCCTCGTAATCATCTTGTGTTCTGATCGGTTTTATATTCATATGTCATCCACCTTTAAATGGTTTCCGCGTCAATTTGATCATACTCTGAGTGTGTTCCTACAAATCGAATATACACAATTCCGTGTTTATAAACAACCACAACGACGATGCGATAGTGGTTGCCTTTGATGTTGAAAACGACCCGATTATTGGCAAGTATACTGGCGTTGTGATAAACCGCTTTAATGTCAGCCGGGCTTTGCCAACTTGCTTGTGAAACATCTCTGTGCCAGGTTTGCAAAGTTTGCTGGGCGTCAGCATGTTGCTCCCAAAATTCTCTCAAAATACGGCGGCTGATAACACGCATACATGCATTATACCAATTTTGTTACCATATTGGGAGCAAAAACCATACCTTTCTTAAAGTCGAGAAAGGCTTGCAGACATATGATCTCTGAATGAGCGGGAGAATATGAAACAAATATGCCGCACACTCACTTCAGTATTGAGATTACTTTTTTGTTTGCTGATGGAAAAGTTCAATCCGCAGATCTATAGGAAGAGTTAACCCAAGTTGCAATGTATGCACCAGATCGTTACACTCGAAAGGCCGCGCTTATCGTTCAACACTTAGGACTTACAACTCTTCTTACGGGAAGTAAGACTGTGAACATGATCGACAATCACCTTTTTAGTTTGATCTGTAAAAATCTAAAACGCTAATCCATTTACCACCGTTCTTACCACCAGTTGTACCACCGCTCTGTCTGAAAATCAGCATCAGTAGGCATAGCCTATAAATCCAATTCTTTTCAAGGAGTATGCTGATGAATAAATTATTCAACCTCCGTATTGCCAAACTGCAGGCAGACCCAAACCTCCTGCGCCTTGTCTTGCTGATCGTTTCACTCAGTTTGAGCCTATTGATCGGCGGCGCACCTGAAGGCGGCGGCGGTTTTACCGGCTAACATGATTCTTTTATCTGCAGTGATGATTGGCCTCACAGCCGGTGTCCTGCGTGCGCAGGGTTTGGAACGTCAGGTATGTGTTCCATCCCTGCGCTCTGTTTGGATGCTCCTGGAGCGTCCTTGATGTGGTTTGTGGGCGTTTCCTTCAAGGCGGCTCGCGAACTCATCCTCGATAATGTCGACTCCTTCCTCCTGATCGCCTCGCAGTGCCTGACGCTTGCTTTTCTCTGGCAGCACTGGGTGTCGCCTGTAATCTGCTTGTGATTACTGCCAATGGCGGATTTATGCCAATAACACCAGAAGCTGTGCGCTATCTCGCTCCTGAAGCACAGGCCGATCTTTTCCCGATCGGTTCCCGCCTTGGATGGGGCAAGGATATCGTCTTGCTGGCGCAAAGCACGCGCTTCTATTTTCTCTCGGACTACCTTCGACTGTCCGGCTGGCTCCCCATGCGGGTGGCGTTCAGCCTGGGCGACTGTCTGCTGGCTGCGGGTGTTGCCTGGCGCTTCTGGTGTCTGGGCGAACTGTGAGTGGAATTTTCTGCTGGCATAAGCGTTTGGCTGCATCCGTATTCGGACTAGTTTAAATGAAGAACTTGATTTGCCAGGCGTAATGATTGACCAAACCCAAAGCAAATAGTAAACCGCCGCAAGCCACTTCGTTTCAGTTGATCTCACTTTAGAGCACCTTCACATCAGGAATATTTATCGGTATGTTGAATTATTCTTGATCCCTTGGCTGCCTGCTTTCTTGGTTCCTTTTGTCGTTTATTTTCTTCCCTTCAATCCCATATGGCTGGTACCACAGAAATTCTAGAGATCCCTAAATTATCTACGTCCAGACAAATTTTTTTATGGTATTATTATTCACAATAATGGGGTTTACCTGTTGGCTCTTGGCTTTCCTCCAGACAATAATCCTCGATTTGGGCCATTTCCCCTCTTCTCCATCTCTTTTTCAGTTAGCGAAAACTAAATCATAAAATGCATATTTTGAAATATTTGGTACCAAAAACACCAATACCTTCGATTCGCACTTTATCGAGAGGTGACTTTACTGTGCGTCTTTTTCATCATCGGTGGAAATTGATTGGATTTGCCTTAGTCATTATCGTGTATGCAATTTTGTTGAATACGCTGCCTAAAAATGTTTTTTGGTCACCGGATGAAGGTGTCCGATTTATCATGGCGCGAGCCCTCACCGATCATGTAGACCAGAGCGTAGAATTGCCATACCCTGGTTTAGCCAAAGACCCATTGTACAATTTCTATCCAGGTGTCAATAATTATCTCCGCGTGGTTTATCCAATGCCCGACCCGAAAACGGGTATTCGATTTCCCTGGCCGGTTTTTTTTCCATGGCTGGCAGGCTGGTTATTCCAGCGGTTGGGGATTACTGGAATTTATATACTACCATTCATTTGCGGTTGGTTAATCTCTTTGGCTGCCTGGCGACTTACAGATCCTTTTGCGCCTGATCTGTCTGCCTGGGTCGCTCCTGTCACCGGTTTAGCGACACCTATTTTTTTTTACAGTCTTACCTTCTGGGATCATACCCTGGTTTCGCTCTTGAGCTTGACTGCCATTTTAATTTTGGCAAACGGCCAACTAGGTGAATTACGCCGGTTGTTAGCAGCTGCATTTCTATTGGGAGCAGCGGTCATCATGCGATTGGAGTTGGCTGCGCTAGCTTTGGCTGTTGGATTAAGCTGGGGACTTACACTGCTCCCTGAATTCATCGCGACCTATAAGAATACAATCCCGATGCTAAATGAGATTAACCAGAAATCTTCTCGGCAGAAATTTCTTGTAGGGTTGGCCGCATGCACAGGTATTGGGATTTTCATTGTCACCATTTTCCAGGCGCCCGTTTTCCTGGTAGCCAGACAGCAAACACAGATTTTACGTTTTTTTCATTTGCAAGCTGATTCTAATATTCCTCAGTTCCACCTTTTTTCGGCATTGAGTGGAATGTTTCTAAACCTCCCTCATCTGCTGATTAATTTTACCGGCAGCGATGGCCCAGCCATGCCGCTCTTGTGGGGCTGGGTTGGGCTGACGTCGCTTGGGTTGTGTTTTTTTGCAGCCTGGGTAAAGTGTTGGCAGGTGGAGGTAGCCCTCATAATCCCGGGTTTATTGACGTTGGTTGGGCTGGGCTTCTTTGTGGTGTTGACAACAGACTCCTTCCGCTCCCTGCATGGCTTTTTCATGGGTGCCCCCTATATGGTTATATCCTTCTATGTATTGCCATTAGCCTGGCGGACACATCAGGCGCGTCTGCTTTTTATCGCATTAACTGCGACACTCTATTTAATTATCGGTACGATGGTAATCCTTTGGACACGTGGCGGAGACCCTGGCGGACAGTATTGGCCTGGCCTGGAATGGGGGCCGCGCTATTTGTTAACCCTTTATCCCCTAATGACTGTTTTGATGATCCTGGCCGTGCGGGCTTACTGGCATTCTGATCGGCCGCGGGTGGTCAGGTTTGCAGTTATCAGTCTGGTTGTTGTGCTCGTCCTTATTTCCTGCCAGATTCAAATGCGCGGTGTCTGGATGCTGAACGCCAATAAGCAGGGGCTGGCTGCCCAAAATGATTATTTACTGAGCCAATCTCAATATCCTGTGGTTACTGATATCTGGTGGCTGCCCGCGTCTCTGGCGGATTACTTCACTTCCCACGAAATGTACACCTTGCCCAGGGTTGAATCGACCTGGTCATGGGTGGCGCAGGCCGCCATTCCAAACCAGGTCAAGCGTTTTACCTTTGTCAGTCTTGCGCCATTTGACGCCTCGCAATGGAGTCTGGATCACACCGGTCTGGTCCAGGAGAAGCGTTTTCTGTTGGATGGTCTGTACTTCACTCAGGTGAAAATTGTAGAGAAGTGAAGATTATGGACCAAAAACTACAAAAAAAAATCATTTCATTGCAGGCCCACTTGCTTGCTCACCCCAGGTTAAACCTGCTGCTATGGGGCTGTTTTGCTGCTGGCTTACCTTTTTTGATTTATTTACGCAGTATGGCCCCCACCGTCTATGGACTCGACAGCGCCGAATTAACCACCGGCGCATATGCTTTAGGCATTGTCCACGCGCCTGGGTCGCCACTTTATCTGTTAATTGGCCACCTCTTTTCGCGGCTGCCTTTCGGCGACGTCGGCTACCGGCTTAATTTATTGTCAGTCTGCGCCGCAGGCGGGTCTGTGCTGTTTGTATTCTTTATTCTACAGCGCCTGACAAAGCAGACAGTCCTTTCGCTGGCTGTAAGCTGGATGTTGGCTTTTTCATACTATTTCTGGGTAAGCGCCCTGGCCGCCGAGTTGTATGGATTAGAGGTGTTTTTCGCGGCGGTGTTAATCTACCTTGTTTTGCTCTGGCGAGACCATCAAATCTCCTGGCATCTTTTCGCTCTGGCGGGATTATTCGGCCTGGGCTTGGGCAACCACCTCTCATTAGCTTTAATGGGGCCAGGTTTAGCCTGGCTTGTGCTCAGTGCGGCCCAAACCTGGAGGCGACCTCGGCTCTGGTTATCTGCCGCCATATTTGGTATCTGTGGAACTGCCGTCTACCTGTATCTGCCGCTGCGCTATCTCTCACCTACCCCGTTAAATTACGCACGTGATTACTGGCATGTCAATCTTGCTTCATGGGACGGTTTCTGGTGGATGGTCTCGGCGCGTATGTTTTCCAACCTGATGTTAGGTGTCCCCGCTGAGCAAATCCTGCCAGAGTTACTGCGCTACCTTAACCAATTATGGAGTAATTTTTTGGGTTTGGGGGTGATCCTGGGCGTTCTGGGATTGATCACAGGTTTTAGGAAGAACCCTGGTCTCCAGTTTGGGCTGGTCCTGATGTTTGTTTCGCATCTGTTTTTCTATATCCCTTATCGGGTAGCTGACAAAGAGTTAATGTTTTTGCCAACCTACATTCTTTGGGGGATCTGGATGGGTATGGGTGCGGCCTGGCTCACCCACTTACTTGAGAAATATTTACCCGATCCATATTCCCTGGCAACCGTGTTTACCTGTTTCCTGTTGGCTGGCAGCGCTCTGGTCATTAATTTTGGCTATGTAGATTTAAGCCAGGATTGGAGCGCCCGTCAGCTTGGGCAAAAAATTATGGCAGCGGTTAAACCAGATGCCTGGTTCTTTGGCACCTGGGTGGATGTGCCTGTGCTTGAATATCTTCAAATTGTGGAAGGTCAGCGCAGCGATATTGTCACCCGTAATTTGTTTTTTTTGGGTGAAGTTGAGGCTCAAAAGCAAGGTTACAGGCGGTTATTGGCCGGTGGGGCGGTTTATACCACCGCCCCGCAGTGGTTTTCCACCATGGAGTTTAAACTCCAGCATCTATCTGTATGTGGATGTTATCAAATCGAACTGTCATCGCGCTAAAGCGGTTGGTTAGGTCTGGTTTTCGTGTCAAAGTTAACCGGCCCTGCCAGCATAGAAATGATCGAAGAGGAGAGCATATGAAAAACTTGCTGAAATACTGGAAAGTGTTTGGGATTGCTACAGTGGTTGTTTTGGTCAATCTTCTTGTTCTGAATAGGGTAAAGCTGGCTTACGGCGCTTATCAGTGGGAGAAATATGCGGCCGCTTATCCTATTTCTGGCGAACCACTCGACATGTTGCAGCAAACTGGCGGCGGGACAAACACGGTGGTGGTTCAGGGGAATTATGCCTTTATCGGCGAAGGACCAGCCCTGGTGGTTTTAAATGTCCAGGATCCTCTCAATCCGGTTCAAGTTGGAAAAAGCCGGGTGCTGCCCGATATAATTTACGGTGCGACCTTGGTTGGCAGCTATGTCTTTGTAGCGGCCGGGGATGCGGGATTACGGATTTTTAATATTTCAAATCCGGCTGATCCGCAAGAAGTTGGTTTTTTTGATACCACCGGATTTTCGGTAGGGCTGGCTGTATCGGGCCAATATGCTTATCTGGTCGAAAGGCAGGAAGGTGTCCGGGTGATAGATATTTCAACGCCCGCCAGTCCGGTTGAGGTGGGTTTTTATGACGTCACGATTAACAATCCATACAGTTGGGTCTATTCAATTGCACTGGATAATTTGGGACATGCCTACCTGGGGACTCATGGCACTGTACTGGTTCTCGATTTAACCGATCCCACAGCCCCAGTTGAAATAGCTTCAATATTCACCCAGGGTGCTTCGGGTTTGACCTATTTAAATGGTAAATTATATGTTGCCGCAGGCGGTGCGGGATTGCATATCCTGGACGTAACCACCGCAAATGCGCCTGTTGAGATGGGGGTATTTAATTCAACAGGTTGGGCTTATTCAGTGGCTGTCAGTGGATCGTATGCTTATCTGGCGGATGGATATACCTCTTATGAAAATCGAGGTCCAGGCCTGAGCATTGTTAATATCCTTGACCCTGCCCAACCATTTGAGGCGGGTTTTGTGAGCTCACCAGGCAATGCTTTCGAAGTGGCGTTGGTTGGGAATCAGGCATTTCTGGCTGCGGGGGAAGCTGGAATAAGAATTTTGGACGTGACAGACCCAAGCAGTATTTGGAATATTGGTTCGTATCTGGCACCAGCCTGGAATGCCGAACGTGTCGCTGTCAGTGGCAATTATGCCTTTGTTGCTGGATCTGGAAATGGTCTTCAAATACTAAACATTACCAATAAAGCGAAACCAGTCGAAAGCGCTATCTTTTCCGGTGCTATTCAATCTTCTGACGTTTTTATCAGTGGGCAGTATGCCTATGTCGCAGATGGAGTGGCAGGTTTGTATATTGTCGATATTTCCAACCCGATTAGCTCTACCCAGGTTGGCTTTCTGAGCATGCCGTACAGGCTGAATGGCGTAACCGTAGTGGGCAGTACGGCTTATCTTGCAGCCGGTTATTATGGATTGTGTGTTGTTGATGTTGTTGATCCCACATTACCGACCCTTTCTGCTTGTTACTCTGGAGGCCGGAGTGCGCAACGCGTTGCAGTGAGTGGCGCGTACGCGTACGTTGCCGATGGGAGCGCTGGACTGACAATTTTCGATATTTCTGTTCCGACTGCTTTAGTTTTTGTCGATACGTATGCCACCTTAGGCTACGCGAGCGATGTTGCCGTTTCTGGAAATTATGTATATATTGCTGATATGGACGATGGTTTGCGTGTTTTGAATGTCACCAATCCTGCGACTGCCACTGAGGTTGGATTCTACGACACCGCCAGCTATGCTCAAGGGGTCGTTCTTAATGGTAGTTATGCCTTCGTCGCCGACTTGGCTGACGGTGTGCGGGTATTGAATGTTTCAAACCCGGCTGCTATCGTTGAAGCCGGCTTTTTCGATACCCAGGGCGTTGCGAACGGGATCGCCCTGGCTTCCTCATATCTGTTTGTCGCAGATGGGAACAGTGGGCTGGCGATTTTGGACATCACAAATCCGACTTCGCCCAGTCTCGCCGGATCACGAGATACAGCTGGCATTGCAAATGGGATCTTGCTCGCGGGACAATATGCCTATCTGACAGAGGCCAACAGCGGTGTGCGGGTGCTGAATGTACTTAACCCTCTAGAGCCATCTGAAATCAGTTTTATTGATACACCTGGCAGCGCACGCAGGACGGTGATTAACAACACTACAGCGTATATTGCTGATGGCACCAACGGTGTGTTTATTGCCGACATCTCCAACCCAGCCGCACCCATCAAACTCAGCCAGGTTTCTACACCAGGTTGGGTTTCTGGGGTGGCTGTACAGGGCAATTATTTGTATGTGGCTGATGATGGCAGCAATCTGCGGATTGTCAATATCGCCAATCCAGCCGTACCCAGCGAAACTGGTGTATACACCATGACCGGCACAGTGGCGGATGTCGCAGTTTCAGGCCAAATAGCTTATGCAGTCACCCAGGAGGGATATCTGTTCACTGTTGATGTGAGTAACCCAGCTGTCCCAACTGAAATCGGTTCTTTTGCTATTGGAGGAACTGCCTACCGAGTGCTCATTGTTGGTAATTACGTTTATATCGCAGCAGGATCCAACGGGTTACGCATCATTGATGTGAGCAATCCGGCTGTTCCCGTTGAAGTTGGCTTTTATGACACCCCTGGAAACGCTCGCAGCGTCTTCATTCAGGGCGGGTATGTCTTTGTCGCTGATGAAATCGGGTTGCTGGTTTTGGATATTACTGATCTGACCGCACCGATTGAATTGGGTTACCATCGGCTGCCTGGTCAGGTCCGGGATGTTCAGGTTGTTGGGAACAAGGCTTATGTTGCCGCTGGTTACTCTGGCGGTCTTCAAATTGTGGATCTGACCGACCTGTCCGGCCCATTTGAGGTCGGAGCGTATGAACCCGTTGGTGTTCCATTTGGCCTGGCGATTCAGGGCGATGTTGCATATATTGCTGAAGCAGGGCGGGGTGTCAGGATTATGGATATCAGTGATATATCCAACCCAATCCAAATTGGTCTGTTGGATACACCAGGAAAGGCACATAGCATTGTGCTTTCAGGAGAAACAGCTTTTATTGCTTCTGAAACGGGTGGGTTGCGAATTGCCAGTATCACAGATCCTACCTCACCAAAAGAAATTGGGGCCATTACAGATTGCTCACCTGGTTCGTTTGAAGTTATTGGAAAGACTGCTTACGTGGTATGTGGCAATGCGCTGACAATAGTGGATGTAACCAACCCAACTGTGCCGGTATTCCTCGGAAATTATAGGTCTCCATACGGGGTAATAAGTATTGCGATCTCTGGAAATTATGCTTATTTTACTGATTATCAGGCTATAAGCATCCATGTTGTTGATATTACAAGTCCAGGAAACATTTCAGAAGTAGGCCTTGGCGCCTTTTCTGGGGTAGCCTACGATATGACTGCGGTTGGAAATTACCTGTTTATCGCCAGTTATACGGATGGCCTGTTAATTTTTGATATTTCCAACCCGCTCAGCCCGATCCAAATTAGTACTTTAGATACCCCAGGCTGGGCAACCTACGTCCGCGTATTTGGTAACTATGCTTATATCGCCGATGGTTATTGGGGTGGAGTGCGGGTGATCGATGTCTCAAACCCGGCAGCGCCGGTAGAAGCTGGTTTCTATAATACCCCGGGCTCGGCTTATGAGGTTGCTTTACACGGTGAGTTCATCTATGTTGCCGACCGGGATGGTGGTTTGTCGGTTTATCGTTTCAAACCCAAGGCTGCAGTCCAACCAGGCCAGCCGGCCCAACTGACTTCGCCAAGCGGGGCGGTTCAAATCGACTTCCCAGCAGGGGTGGTCAACAGCCCAACTACATTTACCTTCACGCCTGAAATCTCGCCGACTCAAAGTACTGGACTGAAGAATTTTGCCGGGATCAGTTTCAATCTGACGGCGGCAGACGCAAGTGGCAATCCCATCACGTCATTCCAGACACCATATACGGTAACATTGAATTACAGCGACGAGAATATCTTAGGCCTGGATGAAAACTCCCTCTTCTTATATTATTGGAATACTACCACCAATGCATGGGAAGATGCTGCCAGCACATGTGCACCAACATCCACCTATCTGCGCTCTCCAGCCAATAACAGTCTGAAGATCAAAATATGTCACCTGACCGAATTTGCGCTGTTGCAGCCAACAGAGATCTCGGCTGTAAACGGTAGTGTGGACTTCCAGGGTCGCCCAACCCCGCCTGCTTCCCCCTGGATAACCAGTTTGCGGGTGAAACTTACCCCGCTGATTATCAGCAACCCGGCTTACAGCCTCACGGTTACCACCGACGCCAGCGGCGGATTTAACCTTTCCGGTTTTCTACCCGGCGCTTATACGGCCAGCATCAAGAACCGCCACACTCTGCAGAATGTAATCCCAGTTACACTGGCGCCGAATGCGAATCAGATTGACTTTGGTGTCTTGAAAGAAGGTGACGCCAACGATGATAATGCCATTAGCCTGGTGGACTTTTCCGTACTGGCAAAAACGTACAATAGATGTTCAGGCAGCCCCGGTTTTGATGCGCGTCCGGATTTCAACCAGGACACCTGCACCAATGATCTCGATTATGCTTTATTGGCCGCCAATTTTGGTTTGGCTGGGCAGACTGCCGGTGTCACCGACGTTTTTGAGTCCGCCAGGCAGCCTAACCCGGTGGCTGGCGTGCAACTCGCAGTTTCACCCGCCAACCGAAGTATTTTTGTGGGCCATACCATTACTCTGACGGTTCAGGTTAATTCTGGCAGTCAACCGGTAGATGCAGCTTCAGCGTATTTGAATTTTGATCCATCCCTGCTGCGCGTCGAGCGGGTAATCCCTGGAGCTTTTTTACCCAAAATTCTCGCAAACACGTACAACAATACTACGGGGCAAATAAACTTTGCCGCTGGCGCACTTACGAACTTCCCTGCCGGTTCCTTTACGCTCGCTCAGATCGCTGTGACGGCATTAAAGACCTCACCGGCAGCAACATTGGCGTTTAACTCGGCGGCCATGCGTACATCCGAGGCTACTTATGGTGGGCAGATCGTACAGAGCGGGCTCTCTGCGGGTAATTTTGTACTCAACAGCGGGTTATTCCTGTCGATGGTCGCAAGGCAGGAATCTTACTCGATTTCTGGCAAGGTCGCCGACTTGAGTGCAGCGCCAATATCTGGAGTCACATTGACCTGTGGCAGTTCGGTTTCAACTACGGATAACAATGGTCTGTATACCCTCTCTGGTTTAGCTGCAGGATCTTGCAGTTTGACGCCAACAAAAAATGGTTATACATTCTCACCTTCGGTAATGAATAACCTCTCGGTTCCTCCAAGCTTGGGTGACAGGAATTTTCTTGGCATTTTCACCCCAACCCCCACGACCACAAACACACCTGTCTCAAGCGCCACAGCGACCAATACACCTGCTCCAAGCACCACAGCGACCAGCACATCTACCCCAAGCGCCACTGCCACCAATACATCTATCCCAACAGAAACACCTACAAACACCCCGCCACCGGTAATCAATACACCCACTCCAACAAACCCGCCTGTCCCATGTTCGAATATCGTCTTGAATGGTGGGTTCGAGACGAGAAGTGATTGGCTGCTTCCTGTTACAGCTTATTCGGCTGATTACTCAATCGATCAAGCAAAAAGTGGAAGTTGGTCTATGCGCGCAGGTATATTAAATCCCATCTACAACCGTTATAGTTATTCTTCGATTCAGCAAGATGTCACCATTTTGGGAGATGTCACCAGTGCCAACCTTGAGTTTTGGCTCTTCCCTCAAACTGGCGAGTCAATCCTGCAGCCATTACCCAACATACCATTCAACATGTCTTTTGGCAAACAGCCGCTTGCCAGTGATATTCAGTATGTGATAATTATGGATCCGTACTATAACATTTTGGACCGGCTCGTCTGGCAAAGAAATAACAGCAAAGCCTGGACCTATTACACCTTCAATCTCTTGAATTTCAATGGGCATAATTACGCAGGCCAAAAGATCAAGCTGGATTTTGGTGTCTATAATGACGGTTATAGCGGAGCCACAAGTATGTTTATTGATGAAGTAAACTTGACAACCTGCAGATAAATTAAAAGTCGGTTAGGGTGTAACGGCGTTGGTTTCATACCTGAAGAGACTCAAAAAAACCGGCCCTTACAGTCTCAAGTTTTTTTAGCACAATTTTTACTTGTAACTCATAAGATCGATACTCTTCTCTTTATGTGGAGATCAGTATCGATCTTATGGGCTTTAAAATTTCGCCAGTCCGGTTTTGTTTCAGTAAGTTAGAGTCAAGGCAATGATAACCTCTGGACAAAACAATGCACTGTATTTTTTTATGCGGTTTTTATTGACGTTATGTTTGATTTTGCTACGATGTAGATTGGTTATTCTTCACAATTATTGAGCGGGGTAATTGTTTTCCTGCTTACAAAATCCGAGGAAAAATGAAAACTCGACGAATATACGTTTTTTTGTTAGTCACTTCAAGCATCTTGTTCGCGTTGCTTTCTTTTCAAGCTGCTCAAGCTGGATTCATGGTTTTTTTGTCGGATTGGCAGTTTAGTAACGAAATCGAACGATCTCCAGGCAGCGCGGTTTCAATAGATCTGCCATTGGCAGACACCCCGCAGCCAATTGTTGGTCTTTCTTTATTCCCGGACCCACTCAATTTTGGAACGGTCTGGATGGGTAGTGGATCAACCGTTTCTGTCATGATTAGCAATACCATTACTACGCCATTGACAATTACGGCTATTGCCAGCAGTAATCCACAAATTACCGTGGCGTTCACACCAACAATTTTACTTTCTGGTAGTTATTTGAATATGCCAGTCACATATACACCCAGCCAGGTTGGTAATATTACAGCAACATTATCGATATCCACGATCAGTAACACAAGTATATTCACGATTACTGGCGATTCTGCCTACCCACCGCAAATTCAAATTTCACCATCCAGTTTCTCTACTTTGCTCAATGCTGAAGATACAATTACCCGGACACTCTCTATTTCAAATGTTGGGGTCAGTACTTTGGCATATACCACAACCGTGAGTGACCTGGATGGAAATTACACCTGGTGGGACAGTGATATGCCCTCAGGCCCTTCTTTTTATTGGCATGATATTTCTACGGTTGGAACAAGCATTAACGGACTGGGAGACGACTCATTTCAAGGACCTTTTCCGATAGGTTTCAATTTCATTTATTATGGACAATCCTATTCCGATTTCTATATCTCTTCGAATGGTTTTATTGGGTTTGGACCGGTTGGCGGTTATAGCATTTTTGGAAATGGTCCAATACCCATCCAGGGTGAACCTCAAAATATGATCGCATGGTTTTGGGATGACTTGGTTCAACACAGTGATTCCTCGGTTTATTATCAAACCACGCCCTCTGGGCTATTTGTTCAATTTCAAAATTATGGAAGGTATGGTTCCGGTGGGCGCATTACGGCTCAAGTATTTTTAGCACGGAATAATCTGATTTATGTCAGTTATTTGGATGTGAATAATTGGCCTGTAGAGAGCGGCACCATCGGTATGGCGAATTGGAATGGCAATCTTGGGGTCCAAATAGCCTATAACCAGGCGTATATTCATAATAATCTGACAATTCAGTACATCCCTATAAGCAATTATGTTGAGGTCACCCCTCCCAGCGGTAATATCTTGCCAGGTGGGAATACGTTGGCAGATATAAGGTTTGATTCGCGTAATGTAATTAGTGGTACGTATCGATCGACTATTTGGATGAGTAGTAACGACCCAATAAATGGGCAAATTCAAGTCCCTGTTACACTTACGGTAATCGGAACGCCCCTTCTAAATTTGGCCCCAACCAGCATAGACTTCGGCCAGATCTACATTGGTTCTTCAGCTTCACAAACAATGGTAATGACCAACACGGGGACTGCAGATGCTCAAATTGATAACTTTGCCAGTACAGACCCTTCTTTTGCGATTTCAGATACGCTGCCATTGCGCCTGTCCCCCGGTCAAAGTAGGTCTATCAATGTCGAATTTACACCGACGCAAACCAAAACATACTCCGCCACGCTCAGTCTGTATGGGAATATTGCCCCATTCACGGTCGTCTTAAGTGGCGCCGGTCATATTCCACCCGTAATTAGCGTTGACCCAAGAAACCTTATAACATCAACCAGTTCAGGGAATGTTTTAACTCAAACGCTTAAAATCAGTAATTTGGGTACCAGCGACTTGAATTTCTCGCTAGATTTAACGAATCGTCCTTCAAATAGCAATGGAAAGTTGGATGTGGCGATTCTGGGTGCAGATTATGATAATAGTTCTGATGTCGTTAAAAAGCTTCAATCCATTGGGACATTTAATCAGGTTACATTTATAAACGTTGCTTATCAAACCCCTGTATTGGCTGATTTACTGCCTTTTGATGCGGTCCTGGTTTACAGTTGGTATCCATTTAATGATCCGACTGCTTTGGGTAATGTTTTGGCTGATTATGCTGATACAGGTGGTGGTGTGGTTGTAATGAACACCGCTTTGTATGCGAATTCAGTTTTGTACCCAGGCGGTCGTTTCTTGAGTGGAGGGTATGCGGTTATTGACCCTCTGAAAAGTTCCAGATTAGAATGTATGATGAGCAGCGATTGCTATTTGAGTTTGGGTTATATTGAAAAGCCATTACATCCGGTAATGAGTGGAGTGAATTCGTTCAACGGTGGTTATACCAGTCTCCATTCTTCTGCAAACCTTACAAGCGGGGGGATAGTTATTGCTCGTTATTCAAATGGGGATCCATTGGTTGTTGAGAAAACTCTGCTGCGCGGCAATAGCCGGATCGACCTTAATTTCACGCCTTTTTCTTCATCTATTGCGTGGGGGTATTGGGATCCGGGGAGTGATGGTGCACGTCTGATGGCTAATGCACTGATTTATGCAGCCATTCCCCATTATGTAAGATTTTCTACGCTATCTGGCTTGCTCTCAACTGGTACTTCTTTACCAATTTCAGTCACCCTGGACGCAAGCACACTGATCAGCGGTACCTATACACCCTTTATTTGGGTTTTTAACAATGATCCTATCACACCCAGGATCAAAATTCCCATTACCCTGACTGTTTCTGGTGAACCAATCGTGTCAACCGCTCCAAGTATATTGACATTTGGAACTATTTTCACTGGTTATTCTGTAACACAAACGATAGCCATCACAAATTCTGGAACTTCAGATGCCCTAATTGAGTATTTCACAAGTACGGACCCATCATTTACTGTCCCTTACACGCTTCCTCTGCGCCTGTTCCCTGGTCAAAGAGGCTCAATGACTGTCGAATTCAAACCGACACAGGCCAAAGCCTACTCTGCAACGATCACGCTGCAAGGTAATGCTGGTCCGGTGAGTTTTTCTGTCCGTGGAAATGGGCTTATCCCACCAGCTATCCAAGTATCTCCAACCAGTATTTTTGACACAATTCTTGCGGGTGAATTAGCAACGCATACATTTATGATTCGAAATACTGGATTTAGCGATCTTAATTTCTCTATTAATCAATATAACCACGCTATTTCAGGCCAGCCTCCGCATACATTGCTGTTAGCCAACGATAGTAATATTTACACTACAAAGACGACTTTGATCAGTACAGGGATGTTCCATGACAGCGATATTGATTGTCTCTACACTGGTTCTACACCCACACTGACCCTATTACATAATTATGATGTTGTCTGGGTATGGACAAATTCAAAATTTGACTTCCCAACTGAAATTGGAAATATTTTAAAAGAGTATGTTGATGCTGGTGGATCTGTGATAATTTCGTCCTTTGCATACACCATCGATTGGGGGATTCGAGGTGGAATATTAAATCCGGGATATTCACCCTTTTTATTGGGCGGTAATCAATCCGAATCCGGCATTGTACGACCAGAAGACATTTTGGCTTCGAACCACCCAATTTTTTCAAATATAACTGGCAATCTGACATTTTCTGGAATTAATGGGTATTCAAACCCGCCTTTGAATTCTGGCGCAGTTCTATTAGCACGAGATTCTAGTGGGAATCGACTGGTTGCTCAAAATCCTACCGGTAAAGTTGTTGGATTGTCTATCTTTCCTGGGAATTTGTCTTCAGCAAATCCGGCGATGCAAAGACTGGCTTCTAACGCCCTGTATTTTGCTGCCAACCCGGCATCCTGGCTGCCTATTGCGCCAATTTCAGGCACAATCGCTGCCATGGACACTGCAACCATTTCTGCGACATTGGATGCGCGTGGGCTGGTTAGTGGTACCTATTCTGCATCAATCGTCGTTACAAACAACGACCCACTAACCCCAACGGTCACGATCCCGGTAACTCTGACGGTTGTTGGCACACCATCATTGGCCATATCTCCGACTGGCTTAAACTTTGGCACGATTTATACTGGTTATGCAGTGTCGCAAACATTGACAATTACCAACACGGGCACGGCTAACGCGCTGATCGAACATTTCGCCAGTACCGATCCAGATTTCAGCGTGCCCTATACGCTGCCGCTGCGTCTGGAACCTGGGCAAAGCAGTCGGGTGAATGTGTTTTTCACGCCCACCCAGTCCAAGACCTATTCCGCAACAATCACCTTGCAAGGGAATGCTGGAATGATCGATGTATTAGTCGGTGGTATTGGGCTAAACCCTCCAGAGATAAATGTTTTCCCTTCAGTTTTTTTAACAACCCTTCAATCTGGTGAAGTTTTGACAAAATCACTGCAAATCAGCAATACTGGCAATAGTGATCTTCAGTTTTCACTAAACCTAACCAAGCGCGCCTTGAATGTGGCGGTTTTAGGCGCAGATTACAATTATGGTTCTGACGTAGTTAGTAAACTTGAATCGACAGGTCAATTTAAACACGTGATATTTTTCAATGTCACCTACCAGACTCCTACTTTAGCGGATTTGCTTCCTTTTGACGCAGTTTTAGTTTACAGCTGGAATAGTTTTTACGATCCCACAGCCTTTGGCGATGTACTGGCTGACTACATGGATGCGGGTGGTGGGGTGGTGGTTATGCAATTTGCGCTGCAATCAAGTACATATCCAGGAGGGCGTTTTCTGAGTGGTGGTTATGCTGCCATTAATCCAATAAATAGTTATTCTGAAAACTATGGAAGTGGGGGATATTATTTGACGATGGGGACTGTTGAACAGCCAGCGCATCCTGTAATGCAAGGTGTTCATTCCTTCAATGATGGTTATTACAGTTACCATTCAACGGCTGCCCTGACAAATGGTGCAGAAGTGATCGCCCGTTACACGAATGGCGTACCGATGGTTGTGGAAAAGAGTTTAGCCCATGGAAACAGTAGGATTGATCTTAATTTCCCGGCTGTTTCCGCAACAGCCTACTGGGGTCTTTGGGAACCAGGAAGCGATGGTGCACTTTTGATGGCGAACGCTCTTTCCTACGTGGTAAATCCCAAGTTCCTTAGGATAACAACACTGGCAGGTACGATTGCGGCCGGTTCGTCTTTAGATATTCCTCTCACGCTGAATGCCAGGGATTTGATCAGTGCCACGTATGGGGCGTCTATTGTCGTTATGAATAATGACCCGCTGAAACCCATTGTCAATGTGCCAATTACGCTGACGGTTATTGGCACGCCTATCCTGACAGTATTACCCACCAGCCTGGACTTTGGCACAATATTTACTGGTTATGGAGTGTCGCAAACATTGACGATAAGCAATACAGGCACAGCTGACGCTCTGATCGAACATTTCGCCAGTACAGATCCAGATTTCAGCGTGCCATATACGCTGCCGCTGCGTCTGGCGCCTGGGCAAAGCAGTCGGGTGAATGTGTTTTTCACGCCCACCCAGTCCAAAGCCTATTCTGAAACAATCACCTTCCAAGGGAATGCCGTTCCTGTTTCAGTCACTCTGCGAGGAGTTGGTCTCAACCCGCCTGTTATTCAGGTAAACCCTGAGCGCATTGCTGCGGCGTTAAGTTCCGGTCAGGTTGTAACCCATACCCTGGTAATATCAAACAGCGGGTTGAGTGATCTGACGTATGATCTATCACAATTCAATCTTGGCTCACTCCGGCATCACACACCGCGGTTGTTGCTGTTAGGAGCTGAAAGCTCCAGCGGCCCCTCAACCGAATCTATTCTGGTCGGTACCGGGTTATTTCAGGATCAAGATATTGATACAAGGTATTCCACTACTTCACCTCAACTATCTGAACTCTTGAATTATGATGCAGTTTGGGTCTGGACAAACAACAGATTTGATAACCCAACCTATGTTGGCAATGTGCTGAAAAATTATGTGGATGCCGGTGGGGCCGTGGTGATATCCACTTTTGCATTTGCTGCAGATTCCTATGGATTGTTGGGGGGTATATTTGACCCAGGTTATTCACCATTCTTGCCCGGCCAGAACCCATCGAATTCTGGTTTGATCCAGCCCGAAAATATTCTATTGCCAGATCATCCAGTCTTCACAGGCATTACGGGGGATTTGACCTTTTGGTACAACAGCAGTTATTCCAACCCGCCCCTCAATCCTGGAGCGATATTGATTGCCCGGGATTACAATGGCAACCGCGTGATTGCCCAGAATCAAACTGGCAAAGTAGTTGGTCTGGCGGTTTTCCCGGGCTATTTATCTTCCGCCAATGCCAATATGCAGAAACTGGCAGCCAGACTGCTTTATTTCGCGGCGGATCCAGCCGGCTGGTTGGATACATCCCCCATCTCTGGGACGATCCCGGCGGGCGCGAGCGCGGCTATTTCTGTCACACTGAATGCACGGGACATGATTAGCGGCACGTATTCGAGCGCTATCAAGATCGCCAGCAATGATCCAGTTACGCCAATCGTCCAGGTTCCAGTTACCATGACTGTGACTGGTACGCCTATATTGCTGGCTGCCCCCAACAGCCTGAACTTCGGAACGATCTTTAGTGGTTTTTCGACCACCCAAACCGTGAATATTTCAAACACTGGGACTGCAAACCTGTCGATAAACCAGATTGATTACGGTAATCCCGCTATTCAAACCAACGCTCTACTACCGCTGACTTTGACGCCAAAAGGACACAGCAGTTTTGTCGTTTCTTTTAGTCCGGGCGTCCCGATTACTTTGACAACCGCAATTACCCTGACCGGGAACATGGCAGGTGTGACGATTCCGGTTCAAGGGCAAGCCATATACCCACCGGAATTAACACTGACGCCCCAAGCGCTGCATCTGGTGGTCAATTCGGGCGATGTCGTGACAACCAGCTTTGAGGTCAAAAATATATTTGGTTCAGCCTTGAATTGGCCCCGTACAGATCATCTGCTCTGGCAAGCTGATTTCGACAATGGAATTGACCCCGAGCAGTGGAGTAATGTCTATGGTGTTTCAGTCTCTACAGCCTGCGGTGCAGTCGCTGGAAGCTCGCTGCTACTCAATGGCAACTCTCGTCTTGCGGCAACGTCCGATCTGGATCTATCCAGTGGTCAATCTCATTTTCTTAGTTTCTGGTTAAAAGCTGCCTCGAATGGAGGACCTTGCGGATCCGTTTATTATGGATATCCACTTTATCTCCAATACTCCCTGAATCAGGGTGCAAGCTGGTCGGATATCGCATCATACAATCGTGGCGACTATACCAATTTTACTTCTCTAGTCGTCGCTATACCCGCTGAAGCAGCCAGCCCTGCCACTCGTTTTCGCTGGTTTTTGCCCAATAATGGTGGTCCTGGGTATGATTATTGGGCGCTCGATAATGTTCAGATTTATGCGAACCTGCAGAACACACTGCACTTAAGCATCCTCCAGCCAGCCGGTATTCTAGGCGAATATGCTGCCTCCCTGGCGAGTTTTGGTCCACTGCCTTTGACGCCTGGGCTGAAGGCCTACATTATTCCAGTTGATGACGGAACCGGCAGCGCTTTACCTCCAACCGGGGCGGGTGATTATTCTGTTCTGGATGCCTGCGAACCCCTGCAAAACCCAGCCGAAATTAGTGGACAGATTGCGCTGGTTTTTCGCGGAAATTGTACGTTCGTGACAAAAGTCAAGAATGCTCAGACAGCTGGAGCTGTTGGTGTGGTGGTCGCGAATTACCAGTCTGATGGTGACAATCTGGTTTCTATGGGCGAAGTGGACCCCACGATTACGATTCCGGCGGTCTTGGTTGGTTGGACTACGGCCAATTCTTTCTTAAACGCACTACCAGGTGTCGAAGCTTCTCTTTGGGCCGATTGGTCTCAAGCCGGATTTGCCCGCCTGTCTCCCGTTTCCGGTTATCTTGCGGTTGGTAATTCAAAAACAGTCAATGTGGTTTTAGATGCGAGCAACCTGGTCACTGGTACCTATTCGACGCAGCTTTATCTGGTAAACAATGATCCGTACAGATCGTATGCCAATTATCCCATCACCCTCACGGTAATGGGTACCCAGGTATTAACAGGCACACCATCTTCACTGGATTTTGGCGCCCAATTCCTTGGCGTATCAACCCTCCTGCCGATAACCCTGACCAATACCGGCACTGCCGCGGTTGTAATCAGTGATACAAACAGCAGTCAACCCGATTTCAAACTTACCTCAGGATTTGCGCCCCACATCGATGGCGAAATTGATGAATTGTACGGCGCTCCTTTGGCCAGTGACGCGCAAACCGATTTCTTTGACAGACCCTGGAACCTGGGCGACTTATTTATGATGGAAGATGATACATCTTATTATGTCGCAATAACGGTGAATGATGATTTACGGGTTAATAAAGATGGTAAATATGTCATTTATTTTGACACAACCAATGACAATGCGGGGGCTGTTTCAGACGTCTGGGGACATACTTTAACCATCAGCGCCACACATCGGCCCGAGTATGCCCTCTTTATGTGGGTGGATAGTCTCTTTGGAACTCAAAATACGCGTCTGTTCCATTGGAACGGTTCATCCTGGGATTCCAGCCAGATCGAAACCGCCGAAGCTGCCCGGCTGGGTGTCTCTAGCACGCAATCTGTCATGGAAATTAAACTTGCCAAAGCAAAACTGGGATCCCCAACTGAACTGTACCTTGAAGCCTGGTCTACATCGGGCGAGGTGGGGTACAACACAAATCCGGTGCTCGATACGATTAACAGCACGCCAGAAGATTGGAGTTCTGCGTACGGACCTTTATCGGTTTCCACGCATTATCAGGGTGCCCCACAGACCAACATAAGCCTGCCCCCAGGTGAAATTGTCCATCTTGAAGCAATCTTCACTCCCGGCATGGCGGGAACTCAGGATGCTATTCTGACGATCGGTGCCAATCTATCCACTCCAATCACGGTTTCAGTTTCGGGGCAAGGCCTGTCCGCGCCTGTCCTGGATTTCAGTCCGGCTGGCTTTCAGGCAAACCTGATTGCTGGGCAAACGGTGACCCAATCGTTGAATATTACAAACACCGGTAGCAGTAACCTGGCGTATAGTTTTTCGGCCGAAAGTGCTGCGGGCAGCACATTACTGGATGTTGCCGTGTTGGGCGCTGATTATAATTATGCAACTACTGTTGTCGATGCACTAAAGAGCACCGGGTTGTTCCGGCGTGTTACAACCTACAATACCGCTGTCGGCACACCCTCCTTAGCCGAACTTCTAAAGAATCATGCTGTTCTGGTTTACACATACAATTCCTTTGCCAATTCAACTGCTCTGGGTGATGTGTTGGCAGATTATGTGGATGCAGGCGGGGGCGTGGTGTTGATGAACTTTGCCGTTAATCTGCAGGGCAGATTTGCAAATGGAGATTATTGGGTCTTTGATCCTGTCAACAGTAATTATGCCCGAAATGCGTATTTGGGATTAGGTAAGATCGATCAACCTGCGCATCCAGTAATGAATGCTGTCCAATATTTCAACCTTGGTTATTATGGCGAATATCACACAGCGAACTTAACACCGAATTCCCACACCATTGCCAGTCTGGCGAATGGTGTTCCCCTGGCGGCTGAGAAACGTCTGGCAAACGGCGCAAGGCGGGTCGATTTAAACTTCAGTCCCATGTATTCCTGGGCATACTGGCAAGGCGACGGAGCCCGTTTAATGGCGAATGCGCTGGTCTATACTGGCTTACCGGTTGCCGCCGTACCCGAAAGCGGTATTCTGCTTCCTGGCGAAAATTTGGCTGCGGATGTGCAGTTACGCGCGACAACGCTGGTCAGTGGAACGTATCAGATGAACCTGGTAATTGAGAACAATAACCCGGCACAACCGCGCCAGACATTGCCCGTAACAGTTAAAGTCACCGGTCAACCCCAGCTCAGCCTGAACCCCGCCGCCCTGGATTTTGGCCAGGTGTTTGCCGGTTACACCAAAGAGCGGACTTTTAGTATTCTCAATACAGGCGATTCAACGTTAGAAGTATTGGATGTGGTTGCCAGTGATCCGCAAATCACGACCGATTTAAAACACTTCCAACTTGAAGCGCGCTTCAGTCAGATGATCAATGTGACATTTGCACCAGATCATTCTGCGCCACTGACTGCGACACTCTCAATCTTTACCAACGACCCTATCCAGCCCGTGCAGGTGGTTTCATTGACAGGAGCCGGGCTATGGGTCCCGGTTGTTCAGGCCGCTCCACTGTCTTTTATCCTGACCCTGGACACCAACCAGACCATTACACGCACCCTCTGGATCACTAATGCCGGGGCTGGAAGTTTGTCTGGTTTTCTCTACGCGTCAAACTACAATAATTGGATCAAAATTCAACCAGACACTATTGATCTGGCTCCGATGTCTTCAAGACCGATCACAATTACATTTAATGGCAATCGCCGTTCTGCGGGATGGAATTATGACATGCTTTACCTGCAGACAAACGATCCGGTTACCCCAAACCTGAATTTTCAAGTGAGCGCTTCCATAGCACTTGCGGTTCCAGAAGTTCCAACGCCCTATATACCTGCGCACGATGCAGTCGGCGTTAATATCAATTCTGATCTATATTTCTATTGTCCCGCGCACGCCGATACGTATGATCTTTATGTGTGGAAAGAAGGAGAGGACAGGTCTTCCCAACCTACTGCAAGTGGGTTAACTTGTTATAACTATTATTGGTGGTATGGGAATTTGGTGTATTATGATCCCGGTACCTTAATGACCGGGATGACGTACCACTGGCAGGCTATCGCGTATAACGCAGCTGGCCAAACCAGCAGTCTGGTTTGGTCATTTACAACAGAAACGATGCCAGATTTGACTGTCAGAAGCGTAGAGGCCCCAGTCGCAATATACTCCAGCTATCCTGCTTTATTTACCTGGAGCCTGACAAACCTGGGTAATCAAACTGCTTCTGGTTGGTATGACCGTTTGTACCTCTCAACTGACAATATTTTGGATGGCGGCGACGTAATCCTGGGCGATGTTTATACCAACACCAACCTGCTGCCTGGCTCAACCCTTACACAAACCACATCCGTCAATATCCCCAATGGTCTGCAGGGTCAGTTTTACCTGTTTGTCAACACGGACGCTTACAGCCAGATCACTGAAAGTGACGAAAGCAACAACCTGCATACCCCGTTACTGATTACCATAACGCTGTCACCGCCTCCCGACCTGCAGATCACGGCGTTTACCGCACCGTTGGAGGCATACAACGGTCAAAATGTACAGGTTTCCTGGACGGTTGAAAATCTGGGGGCTGGACCGACCCTTGTTACGGGTTGGTACGATCAAATCTACCTGTCCACTGATCAGGTATTTGAGCCCAATACAGATATTTCCGTCGGGATTATTTACCACAGCGAGGCGATGATTGCGGGCGCTGTGCGCCAGATGAGTGGCTGGATTTCGCTTCCCTGGGGGGTGAGTGGTGAATATTATTTGTATGTTCTCGCCGATGCAAGTAACCATGTGTATGAATATACAGCCGAAAATAACAACTATCGACAGGCGGATAATCTAATTCTACTGAAGTTATACCCGCCCGATCTGGTAGTCTCAAAATCCTCAAGTGCACAAGATAATAATGGCAATATCTCGATTTATAATGCGGTGGCAGGCTTCCCCATCACCTATACCATTCATGTTGCCAACCAGGGCCAGCTGCCCGCTTCTTCCATTATCATTACAGATGATCTTCCCACCGCGATCACATTCACTGCTCCACTCAGCGGATATCCGTATGTATTGTCCGGTCAGAGTTTGGTCTTGACTGTGCCAGAAATTCTGCCGGGCGCGGCGGTTGACCTGTCATTCAGCGCTAAAGTTTATACGGGGACTGAGGGATTGATAACAAACTGGGTAACGGTAAGAACATCCTCGGAAACAAATCTTAATAACAACCAATATTATTGGACTACTTATGTTGAGCCAGCCCTGCCGCGGCTGCAGGTTAATCCCATCGCACCAACCATGGTCGTCACAGCCGGTGTAACCCAATCTTTGCGGGTTACATTGACCAACACTGGTTTAGGACGGATGAGCGGTATTCTCGTTCAATCTCCGGCGAACATCCCGTGGGTTACGATTGATACTGGTGGGGTAACCATCATCGAACCTCGCCAGTCTGCGGTCATCACCCTGACCGCCAGACCCGGTGCGGCGCAAACGCCAGGCTATTACCGGGATCTTGTGAATATCACGGAAGACAGCGGCAAAACCAGTGGTACGGTTGCGCTGACGGTGGAAGTTCCGGAATTAAAACGCAATTTACAAACGATCATCATCAATGACCAGGGCGACAGGGTTCCGTATGCTTATCTGGCCATGAACCGCCGGGAGCCGATTATCTGGGTTACCCAGGGAGTTACCGACACCAGTGTTGCTTCCGCCGGCGCGTATGCCGATGGGAATGGGCTGGTCAATCTGCCTGATCTGGGATTGGGGACGTATGACTATGGTGTTTCCGCTGCCCACCATACCTATCTGACTGGCACCTTAACGATCAGTCAGAGTACAGGCACGCAAATCGAAACCTTGATGATGACCGCCTTGCCAGATTTGCTGGTTGACCCAACCCAACCCAACATTGCCATGCGACAGGGCCAAACCAGTGGATTGGTTATCACCATTCGCAACCCTGGGCGAGCCCCGCTGCGAAATGTGGTTATTCAACCCCCCGTCAGTTTACCCTGGGTTTACCTGGCAACGCCTGCAAATATTGCTGAAATTCTGCCAGGTGCAAGCGCAGAATTTACCATATTTGCAGCCCCGGGATTAAACCAGGCGATTGGAATTTATCAGGACTATATTCAAGTTACTGCAGACCGTGGATTACAACAGCAAATTGCCCTGACTGTCGATGTCACCAATAACCTGGGGCGTGATCTAGATGTTTTAATTACGGATGGAGCGGGTAATCTCATTTCCAATGCTCAGGTCACACTGCGCGAACAGGCTTTGACAATCCATTCCGTCAACGGCATCACGACGACTTTCCAACAACAATATAACCAATCCACCGACGCCAGCGGTCTGACCCACTTCATCCAGCTGACCCCGGGCGATTATACCTACATTGTTCAGGCAGCCGGGTTTGAAGTCTCGG